>VFQQ010001386.1_pt1 | contig 34292 bp, 40 predicted proteins | sample 3512341 | NCBI WGS metagenome assembly VFQQ01 (sample SAMN10412373, study PRJNA504923) | tailings metagenome | isolation source: Relicate 2 Philex TSF1 revegetated site | place: Philippines: Tuba, Benguet | collected 2017-08-29 | reverse complement strand
ACAAACAGCGACGTCACTTCGGGGTGATGTCTCTTAATCTCGGCTTCGATGCGCTCTACTGCGAGTTCGATCTCCCACGCACGCAATTCATCGATGAATTCCAGGCTGAGGTTGGCGACCACCTGGCGTGGGGACAGATGAACGGTGATGACACCATTGGCGTGGTCGACCGCCTCATCCCGCTCTGCGATTGCCAGTATGGAACGCTGCAACTGCGGCGTTGCCGCCTCTCCGATCAGCAGTCCTTTGCTTTCGCGCGCAAGGACGATGGCGACGAACGCCAGCACAAACCCGATCCCCACGGAGGCAACCCCATCGAGCTGCGGCGCGTCAAAATACTGGGCGGAAAAAATGCCCGCAAAAGCGATCACGAGGCCGATAAGTGCTGCGCTGTCTTCAAAGAGCACCGTGAAGGTGGTGGGATCCTTGCTCTCCAGGACCGCGTCGACATAGTTGCCCGGGCCCTTTTCTTTTCGGAATTCCTTCAACGCGATCAACCACGACGTGCCCTCGAAGAGGACCGACACCGCCAAGACCATATAGCTTATGAGCGGATCTTCTATTCGCTGCGGCCAAAGGATGTGGGTGACGCCTTCATAGATCGAGACACCGGCCCCTAGCGAAAAGATGAGCAGCGCCACGATGAAGGCCCAGAAATAGAGCTCCCGTCCATAACCAAGCGGATGGGCACGGTCGGCAGGATGCTCGGATCGCTTCAGTCCATACAGAAGAAGGCCCTGGTTGCCGGTGTCGACAAGGGAATGCACGCCCTCGCTCAGCATGGCTGAGCTCCCGGTCCAGGTAGCGGCCGCGAATTTTGCGATTGCGATGCCGAGATTTCCGGCCAGCGCCGCGTAGATCACCTTCCTGGACTGTGAAGCCATGCCTGCAACCCTGACCTCGGATTTTGAGGAACAGTGCTGCTGCCTTGCCGGTTCCCATGAAGTCCCATCCTTGGAAAGGGCGAACGCAGTCGTTCGAGCAGCAATCGTCGCCATTTTGGCATTGTTGGCGGTCTATCTGATTGTGGGGACAAACGAGGCGCCGTCAACGGAACAACCCGCATCGCACGCCCTGGGCCAGTCGCAATAGCGGGCTTGACCATATCGTTACCGGCTAGCCTGCAAGTGCCTGAGCCAGGCCAGCGTGCGGACTTCGTCTGTTTCGAGAAATTCTTTCCGCCGCACAGGTCCCGAGGCTTTCAGTTGATCGGGAAGCTGCCCGCTTTCCCAGGAGGTGATGATCTGGGGATGAATGTATCCACTGCGGCATACCGCACGCGTGTTGCCAAGTTTGGCGGCGACCTTGTCAATGACCTGGTTGCGCAATTGCGCCGTCTCTTTTTTGGTTTCCGGCAAAGGTGTGCGCGCAAACAGCGACAGGGCCTCTACGGTGGCGCCCCAGGTCCTGAAGTGTTTGGAACTGAAACCGCAGATTTCGCCGATATAGGCGTTGACCGCATGCGATGTGACCGAGGCGCGGTCAGCGTTGTCGTCGAGATATTGAAACAGGGTCTGACCCGGCAAATCCTGTGTGTTGCGCACGATCGCCGCAACACGACGATCAGCCAGTTTCAGCTTCCATTCCTTGCCGGACTTGCCCTTGAACATGAAGCGCAGCGTCGAGCCGACGATCTCGACATGTTTGTCGCGCAGCGTCGTGAGCCCGAAACTGCCATTGTCCCTGGCGTAGGCCGGATTGCCGATCCTGATCAGCGTGTTGTCGAGCAGCCAGACGACCACCGCCAGCACACGCTCGCGAGGCAGGCCATGCCGGCGCAGGTCGCGATCCACTTGCTGTCGCATTGCAGGCAGGGCCTGCGCAAACGGGACCAGGCTCGAAAACTTCGCTTCATCGCGCATGCTGAGCCAATCGGGATGATAGAGATATTGCCGGCGGCCACGCGCATCCCTGCCGATGGCCTGGATGTGTCCCCTGTCATCACGACAGATCCACACCTGCGTCCAGGCCGGGGGTATGGCCAGCGAGCGAATACGGTCATGGTCTGAAGGGCTGTCGACCTTGCGGCCCTTGGCGTCCTCGTAGCGAAATCCGCGTCCAGCCCTGCGCCGGCGGATCCCTGCTTCGCCGTCGGCAACATAACGCAGCGCTATCGCATGTGCTGCTTGCGCACCATCACGCAATGCTTCCTTTGTCACAACCCGATCGTCCAAGGCATAGTCCTCCCTCGCACAGCAACTTTCGTGGCCGCCGTGGGTTCCCGTTTTCAGTTTTTCGGAACCGGCACCTCGCGATGCCGTTGGCCGCACACATCGACAAAGCCAAGGAGGCTTCCGTGACGGCTGAGAAACAGGACAACACCGGCATACAAACCGCCCACAAGCAGCGCGGCATCCAGAGCCAAGTCGACGCCAAGGAGGAGCAGAAGCGCTCGGCGGCCAAACCTCATGGAGCGATGCAGGCGGGTGGGCGCATCTATCCAGAACCGCCCTTCCCCGAACAGCATCTGGCCAAACCAGGCAAAGAAACGGACGTCGATCCCGCTCCCCTCTATGATGCGCCCTTTTACGTCGGCTCGCAGAAACTGGCGGGCAAGGTTGCGCTCATCACCGGTGGTGATTCCGGCATTGGTCGGGCCGTTGCGGTCCTGTTCGCCCGCGAAGGCGCTGACGTGGCAATCAGCTATCTTGCCGAACACAGCGACGCCGCCGCGACAAAGGCAGCCGTTGAGGCCGAAGGCAGACGCTGCATCCTTTTTCCCGGCGACGTGCGCAACCGCGAGACATGCCAGCAAATCGTGCGTGAAACAGTCGAGCAGCTCGGACGTCTCGATGTCCTGATCAACAACGCCGCTTTCCAGATTCACGCGAACGAAATAGCCGACATCTCGGAAGAGCAATTTGCGATGACGCTGCAGACCAATCTGCACGCTTACTTCTTCATGGCGCAGGCGGCAGTCGTCCAGATGGCTCCGGGTTCGGCAATCGTCAACACGGGTTCAGTGACCGGGATCGAAGGCAGCGCAGGCCTTCTCGATTATTCCATGACGAAAGGGGGCATACACGCCTTCACCAAAGCGTTGGCAGCGCACCTGATACCGCGCGGCATCAGGGTGAATGCCGTTGCACCAGGTCCGGTCTGGACTCCGCTCAACCCTGCCGACAAACCAGCTGACAAGGTCGCGACGTTTGGAGCGAACACACCGATGAAGCGCCCGGCACAGCCGGAAGAGATCGCTCCGGCCTATGTCTTTTTGTCGTCACCGCATTGCTCCAGTTACATCACCGGCGAAATCCTCCCCATCGTCGGCGGTTACTGAAAAAGAGAAGGGTCTGCGCCTCCTCGGCGCAGACCCTTGTCGGCAGGCCACAGCCATGCCTATCCCTTGTGTTTTTCCTTGCCGCCCGAAATGGTCGACGACACGACCGCTGGCGGATCGCTGGCCGGGAAGCTGCCCTCGAGCCCCGACTGCAACTGTTCCTCCAGCATTTCGGGATTTTCAGAGCGACCGGGCGTCCGGCGTGCGGCAATATCCTCAAGCAGGTGTTTGATATCGGGCGCCTCCTTGGCCTCTCGAACGAGCTGGTAGAGCTGTTCGATCGCGAACTCCTTGATCGAGGCAAAATCTGCCTGATCCTGGCCGTCATGTGCTTCGATCACTTCAACCATCGAACGTTCGAACGCATCCAGGCCCTTTCCACCTTGAAGTTTGGAAAGCTGCTGAAGGGCGGCCCGCAACAATTCGGGGGTGAACTGAAGGGTCGCAAGCGTTCGCAAATGCTCGATCTGTTCAGGGGTCTTGGTCGCCAGATTGGTCATGTGACTGCACCTCAGAGGAGTTTCTAGTTGCTGCTGGGCTCGCCCTGCGTAATTGGCGGTGTCACATCGCCATCCGCACTTTTACGCCCGTAGATCTCGACGGCGCCCCAGGCGATCACTGCCAGCAGCAGACTGACGATCAGGATCCACAGCACGTGGATGCCTCGGCGCCCCTGCTTGGCTTTTTCTTCAGGAATCTTCTTGAGCATCGTGATGCTCCTTTGCGTCAGATGCGTCCCAGCACCATCAGGACGACGACAATGACGAGCAACAGCGAAATTCCGCCGCCGCCGTAGTAGCCGGTTCCATAAAATGGACCGCCGCCCAGACCGCTGAACCCGCCAAGCAAAATCAGGATCAAAATGATAACAAGAATTGTACCCAGTGGCATTGTTCCCTCCTTATGAAAACTCAGGAGAACGAACGTGCCGACGCCGCTGCCGTTCCAATTATTTCAGTTGAATGGAACTGGCCGGCGGCGGACTGGACATCAGAACTTCACATTCAGATCCGCCCGCACACCGTGGTCGCTGGCCTTGGAGCCGGCCTGGCCGTGATAGGACAGCCCGAGCGTCGCCTGCGGTGTGATGGCGAAGTCGAGCCCGGCCTCGATGATGGCGGCGTCCCTGGCGACCGGCGCACCGGCGATGGTGAAGGCGCTCGAGCCGGTGAAGGCCTGGCTGATGGTTGGTGTCACATCGCCATAGGCATGGCGCCAGCCGATCATGCCGCGCGCGGTCGCCTTTGCTAAACCGATCTCGAAACCGGTCGAAGCACGCAGCCCGAGCGTCGTGAAGGTGCTGTCGCTGGAACCGCTGTGGACGGTCAGCGCCGACGCGCCGCCTTGCTCGGCAGAGCCGTTGGTGTGGACGTTGACATAGGCGAGGTTGGCGAACGGCTCGAAGGCGACGCTGCCGGCCTTGAGGCTGTAGCCGAGTTCGCCGAAGACCTGCGTGGTGCCGGCGCGGTAGGAACCGGTCAGGCTGTCGCTGAAGCCGGGGAAGGTAACCTGGCGGCTCGTATCGATCTCGCTCCATGTGTAGGCAAGACCGGAGCGCAACGCGAGCGGCCCCCACTCAGCACCGCCATAGACGCCGAGATGGTAGTTGTCGCTCGAAGCCGATGACCTGCGATCATCGACCTTGAAGGATGAATGGCTGTAGCCGGCCAGCAAGCCGAGGCGGACGTCGTCGGTGATCAGGCCATCGACACCGGTGACGAAACCGCCGGTCGAGCGGGAAAGCCTGGCGGCATTGCCGTCGCCGCCGAAATGGCCCCAGGAGCCGAACACCGACCCCCAGGCGCCGTAGCGTTCGGAAGCAACCGAAGCCGTGGTGATCTCTTTCGCATCGTCGCCATCGCCCATCAGCGGCAGGCCGCCGACGGTCTCGAAGGCCGAGCGCAGGCGATCGTTCACGGCATCGCGCACGAAGCGGCTGTCTTCGAGCAAACCCGTCACCGTCGAGGCATGAACCTCGCCCGACAGGCTGTCGAAGGCGGCGCGGGCTTCATCGGCCGACAGCACCAGCAGCGTGTTGTAGAGCGCCAGCGGCGCACCGCTCTGCTGCAGTGTGTCCAGCGCACCAGCCGTCTGTGTCTGGTTGTCGGTGTTGGCGGCTTTGCCGAACACCGGCCCTGTTTCCTTCAAGGCGATCTTCAGGTCGACCGCTTGCACGCTTTGCAAGAGAACCGCATCGAGGAAGGCCGAGCGGGCCAGTACGGCCGGATCGAAGCTGCCGGTAATGCCACCCGCTGCTGTGAGGATCGTGTAGCTCTGGCCATCCTGGTAGCTGGTCTGCGCGTCGAGCGCCGTGACCGCGACCGTGCCGCCACCGAGCGTTGCTTTGCCGGTCGCGGCGATGCGGTCGCTCGCGCCATTGCCTGCGATCTCGACCTCATAGGTCGAGCCGGGGGCCAAGATAACTGCGCCGGCGATATCCAGCGTGCCGACCGAGTTTCCGGGCGCGATCGTGCCTGCCACGGTGACAGCTCCGACCGTGCCAGTTCCCTGCAGGCGACCACCTGCCTGGACCTGCACTGTCCCGCCAAGCTTGCCGTCCACCGCCAGCACGCCGTCGTCGACGGATGTGGCTCCCTCGAAGGCAGAGCTGTCGCCGGTGAGCCGCAGAAGCCCATCCCCTTCCTTGACGAACCTGCCCGCGCCGGACATCGCGCCGGCAAAGGTGCTGCTGGACACCTGTTTGAAGCGGACCGTAGCGCCGGGACTGATCGAAACGTCGCCTGCAAACCTGTCTGCAGAGGACGTGAGACTTCCCGCTTCCACGGCCCAGTCGAGCAGCGACGCCCCCGTCAGTGTCAGGTCGCCGGGACCGCGCTTGACCATGGTGCCCTTCAGGCCGTCGAGACCAACGACATTGCCAGCAAAACTGGCATCCCAGGATTGATCGAGCACGATGGTCCCGGCGTTGCCGATATTGCCCGAAATCGAGCTGGAATTGGCGATCAGCGTGCCTGCCTGCACCTGTGTGCTGCGATAGGCTGCCGGGCCGCCGAGCACGAGCGAGCCTGATCCTTGCTTGATCAGGTCGCCAGCACCGGCGATCGCCCCCTGCAAGCCCAGCGTGACGCCGCTGGCAACATCAAACACGCCACTCTGGGCGAGCGTGATCGATCGTGTCGTATCGAAGCCAGATGTGGTCTTCAGTGTCCCCCCGCTGAAGATCAACGCGCTTGCGCCCGCCCCAAGATTTTCGTCTCGCGACACCTGCAGTGTTCCAGCGCGCAGTTCGGTGCCGCCTGAATAGCTGTTGATCCCCTCCAGAACCAGTGTCCCGTAATCGTTCTTGATGAGTTTGGTGGCCCCTGACAGTTCGGACGCAATCGTGGCCGTTGTTGCAGCTCCCGATATGGCGCCATTGCCGACACGGACGATGCTTTCTCCGCCACCGCCTTGGAGTTCGATCCCGTCACCCTCTATGCGGTAGCCGTCGGTCGAAATCTGCAAGCCGGTGACGCTGACCGCACCGGCTCTGTCATCGACCGTAACGACGCCTGCGGCGCCCTGGAATATCGCAAAAGCGGGCATAGGCTTGAAACGACCGTTGATGACGCCGGTCTGGTCAGTCCAGTTGGTGCCCAGGGCCTGCCAGTCGCCAGAGCCTCCGTCGATCTGGCCGTTGCCGTGGAGAGATGGATTTCCGCCGTCCCAGAACCCCAGCGTCGCCCCGGCAGAAGAAACAAGGTTGATCTGCCCGGTGACGGCTGTTTGCACCGTCAAGTCCCCAGATGCCACGCCGACGGGCCTGGCGCCAATTTCCAACCCCCGATCCGTGAGCGTTCCGCGATAGGTCATCAACTGATAGACCCCAGCGCCAAAGCCGCCAGCATCCGAAATATTGAGCGTTCCATCGAGAGTGAGATTGCCGCCGATGCTGAACAAGGGCGCCGCACTGGTTGACCCGAGACTGATATCGACGACCGATCCCGAGATCAGAGACAGGCTGCCGCCGATCGCAAGCGTCGCTCCGGCTTGTCCCTTTAACGTGCCACCATAGACCTGGACTGCCCCGGCAATGGTTCCACGCCCAGACAGGCTGCCGCTTCCAACATCGACGAGGCCACTGGCGATGGATCCGTCAACGACGAGCGCACCGGCGTTCACCAGGAACGCCGATTGAGAATCGCTGATCCCGGTCAGGACGAGCTTTCCGGTCCCCGCTTTGGTGAAGCGATAGGAAGCCGGGAACCCTGGTCTTGCGGGGTCTCCGCCCGAGAGATTGCCGTCGAAGGTGAAATCGTTGTTGCTTGCGACTGTAAGTCCCTGGTCTCCAGCATAGGTGATGTCCACCAGTCCGGCGCCGGTCAGCCCGCCGATGATCTCGCCCTTCTGGAACGCAACAACGGCACCCGCGTCGACGGTGACGCGCGCGGAGTCAGGGATTGCCCTGTTGGATTGCCCAGCCCAGTTGTCCACCCACAATCTGCCTTCCCTGACGTGGACGTCGCCAGCAAAACTGTTGTCGCCATAGAGACTGAGGGTACCGAGCCCGGCCTTGGTGAACCCGCCCGGACCACTGACTGCCTGGTTCAGCGAGGCGTTCTGAAAACGGTCAACATCGAAGGTGACATCGCCTGCGATGTTGACGGCCCCGATCGATTGCCAGGGCGATGTGGCGAAGCTGAGGGTGGTTCCGGCTGCCATCATGACCTGGCCGCTGCCCAGGGCACGATCATTGAGAACCCTCAGAGTTCCGGATCGGATGGTCGTTCCTCCGGTGAACGTGTTTGTCCCAGCCAGTTCAAGCCGGCCCTGGCCATCCTTGATGAGCCGGCTGTTACCGGAGATGACAGCCGCGACATTTGCCGTCTTCGATCGGGATGCAGCCGCAGCATCCCCCACGCTGACGATGGTTGCGCCATTCGCTCCCCGGAGCAGGAGCTGATCGCCGAGGATACGATAACCATCGACGGCAAATTGCATGCCGGTGACGCCAACCGCTCCCTGGCCATTGTCGACCGTCACCGTTCCGGCGGAGCCCTGGAACACAGCAAAGGCCGGATTTGGAGCAAAACCGGCGCTGGAAGAGCCGGCCTGGTCGGTCCAATGTCTGTCGAGCGGACCCTGTCCAGCCGTCCACGTTCCGGAGCCGCCGTCCACCACTCCGTTCCCATGCAAGGCTGGATTGCCGCCATCCCAGAACACAGACTGCGCTGATGCGGGCAGAGTACCAGGTATCAGCGCAAGGGCTGACGCGCCGGCCAGAAGCACCGCCGACGCTTTTCGGCATCGAAAGGGGAGGATCTGAAAACCTGAACCTGCCGGTGCCGCCACGCCGAATGTCACCCAAACTGTTTCAATGGGTGATGGTTATTGCGCACTGACAGGCGCGTTCACCAATCCAAACTTTGCACCATTCCGGATTTTTGGGTTGCATGGCAAAGGCATCGCTGGCAGCGAAACGCATGATGAGAAGCCACGCAAAGTTCACAGCGGCCGTCGCGCACTATTGCGAAACGATGATCGAGCCTTCGTCATCCAGTTGGCCACTGAGAAAACTTCTCAATCAGTTCGACCGCTATTACGCTGCCTATATGCTCATCTGGAATTATTACGGGTGGGCAGAGGAAGGCACCCCCTCGCCAACCCTCGCCCGTCTCAAAGCCGTTTCGGGACTCAGCCCTCGCCAATTGACGAGCTTTGTGACGGTCCTCAAACAGGCCGGGCTGGTATCCGCCGAACCGGAGGTCGCAAATCGCCGTCGCTCGATCCTGCGCCCTCAATCGCTACTGATAGAGGAGATCAGCCGCTCCTGTGTCGCTTTCCTCGCAGCCCATGATCACATTCACGACGGAGATCTGGCACGGATTGCCGCAGCTTCCCCTGATGGTCTTGGCCGAATGATCTGGGCTTCCGCGCGCCAGATTCTGTCTTCCGGCACCGTTATCGCGCCATTTCCAACTGTCCTTGCCATGGCGGGCTACGATGGCGGCTATCCCGTACTGACCGCGATCATGGCCGATCATTATCGGCGCAGCAGCGGTAAACCGCGGATTGCGCTTGGCTACGCCGCGTTGGCCGAACGATTCCAGGTGTCGCGCTCACATGTCGGAAATGTCCTTGCCTGGCTGCACCAGACGGGAGCGATCGGCCCTGATCGCGCAGCAAGCGTCGCCCTTGTCGACGAATTCGAACAGTGGAGCATTTCCGAGATGGAACACTACGCTCGTTTGGTCAGTTCGCTTCCGCGGCAAGGCCGGCCGGGTCCGGATCGGAGCGCTGATGGCCGCGACAGTGACTAGCCTGCCTTGCGCCGGGGCGATTTGGCATCGCCATTTTTTGCGGCATCTTCGCCTTTGGCGCTGCGACGGAACGCCTCCATCAGGTCGATGACCTTGCCTTCGCGCCGACGCTTCGGCGGCTTGATCTCACGACCGGCGATCTTTGCTTTGACCAGTTCGGCAAGAGCGGCGTCATAACGATCGTCAAACCGCGCCGGATCAAACGCGCCAGCTTTGGATTTCATGATGTGCTTGGCGAGATCCAGCATCTCCTTGTCGATCTTGCGATCAGGAACCTTCGCGAATGCCTTTTCGGGCGATCGGATTTCGTAGTCGAAATGCAGGGTATTGGCCGACAGGCCCTTTCCATCGGCGCGGATCGCCACTGTGCGCAAGCGACGAAACAGCACCGTCTCGGCCAGCGCTACCGCCTTTTCAGCCGCCAGACTGTCGCGGATGGTTGCGAACGCATCAGCCGCGCCATCATCAGGGCCGATGTAATAAGGGCGATCGAAGAAAACCGGATCGATATCGTCTGATTTGACGTAGCGCCTCACCGACAGCGTCTTGTCGCTATCCGGTACAAGCCCGGCGATTTCATCGGCTTCCATCGTGACAAAGGTGTCGTTGCCGAGATCGAACCCTTTTGCCTGGTCGTCGTCAGCCACCGGCTTGCCGCTTTCCTCATCGACATATTCACGCCGAACGCGGTTTCCCGTCTTGCGGTTGACGATATGGAAGGAGACGCGTTCGGCGCTGGATGCAGCGGCATAGAGCGCCACGCGGCACTCAAGATCGCCGAGTTTCAAATCGCCTTTCCACAGTGCGCGAGGAGCCATGTCCCTATCTCCACCCGTCTCGCCGGTCAGGTTTCATCGAAACGCCCGCCTTCCCGCGAGGGGTTTCGGCTGATCGCGGCTTCCTCGGCGTCATCGGGCAAGGCCTCATCACTTTCCTGGTAGGCATTGTCGTCATCTTCCTCCTCGACATCGCCGCTGATTTCGCCACTGCCGCGCGGCTCCGCCATCGCGGTGTCGGAGGGAATATTGCGGTTGCTCGAAGCATCGGAGGCGATCAGCGGACCGAGCACGGATGCGGTGTCGGCCATCATCGCAATTGCCTGTCTCTTCACCGTATCATCATCGTCCAGCCAGTGATCGGAGCGGAAACCGACCGTGATGAACTGCCCATCGGCTCCCTGAAACCGAACACGGTAGCCGTAGGCGTCACCACCTTCCGTCTGCGTGGAAACTTCCGTGCGTCGAACAAGCATTCGAACCTCCTTTGACTGGAGTTATGCAGGGTCAACGCCGCTCTGGTGCCGACGTTCCTGTTTTTTCATCCGCGCGGCGGCCCGCGCTGTCGACAAGCATAACGGGTTGTCAGACCAAGCGGATCAAGCGCGGCCCTGGCACGGTGAGGATCAGAGCGTTGCCTGATGCAACAGCCTACGTTGCGATGACCCATTCTCGTTGAAACGGTGCTTCGATCTCGCAAACAACACCCGACGGCGCGTACTCGATCCGGACTTCACCATTCATCTGCGTCGACAACAGCTCGATCAAGCGCGAGCCGAACCCTTTATGACGGGGCGTTGCGACGGGCGGACCGCCACGTTCTGTCCACGACATGGTCAGACGAGGGCTTTCACCACGAACCAGGGACCACTGGACCTCAACGCGGCCCGTTGGCACGGACAAGGCGCCATATTTCGCGGCGTTGGTGGCAAGTTCATGCAAGGCCAGAGAAAAAGACAACACCACCTCGGATGGCAGTCGCAGGCGTGGGCCTGTAACCGCGATATTCGCCGTACCGTAAGGCGATAGAACCTCTTCAACGAGCGTGGTAAGCTCTGCCCCGCTCCAGCTTTCCGCCGTCAACAGGTCGTGGGCCTTGGACAAGGCAAGAAGGCGCGCGTCGAACGCCGTTCGCGCCAATGTGTGTTCTTCTCCGCGAAACGTCTTCGTGGCAATCGCGCGCACCGTCGCCAGAACGTTCTTTACACGGTGGTTCAATTCATTCATCAGCAGCCGCTGCAGGGTCTCGGCCCCCTTCCTGGCTCTGATGTCCCTGGCGATTTTCGATGCTCCGACAATGCGTCCTGTCGCATCGCGCACGGGCGAAACGGTAAGCGATACGTCGATCTTTGCACCGCTCTTGTGAACGCGCACCGTTTCATAGGGCTCGACGCGTTCCCCGCAGCGGATGCGCGACAGAAGGGCATGCTCCTCTTCCGATCGATCCTCCGGCAGGAGAATGGTGACGGACCGGCCAACAACTTCCTCCGGCGAAAAGCCGTAAAGTCGCTCAGCGCCTGCATTCCAGCTCGTTATCCTTGCATCGAGATCAATGCTCATGATGGCGTCATCCGACGACTCGATGATGGCCGCCAATCTTTGCCGGGTTTCCTGTGCGAGAACGCGTTCGGTCGTTTCGCTGACGATACAGAAAACACCTCGCACCGATCCGGTTTCGTCGCGGACCGGGGAGTAGGAAATATCAAAAAATACGTTCTCCGGATGACCATGCCGTTCGATGTAGAAGGGCCGGTCCTTGGCCGAAACGGTTTCGCCGTCGCGAAGCACCCGCTGCAGAAGCGGCTCCAGATCGTCCCACAGTTCCGACCAGTTTTCGCGCGCCGGCCTTCCAAGAGCCCGGGGATGTTTGTCGCCAATCGTCGGCGCGTAGGCATCGTTGTAGAGGGCTACGTAATCCTCGCCCCAGAACATCACGATCTGCGCCGTGGAAGGCAACATGAGGTCGACTGCAATGCGCAGGCAGGCTGGCCATTGCTGTCTGGGACCGAGGCTGGTGTTTTCCCAGTCGTGTTTGCGGATGAGTTCTGCCAGGTCGCTTGTGATTTCGGCACTCATGGATAACGCCGTTACATGTCAATGGCGACTTGAATTAGCACATCTGCAAACAACCGTAAGCACCAACTTGCCGTGCAAAACGGTAGGCCAAGCTCACTGAGAACGGGCTTGGCCTCGAGGAACTCACAGCTCCTGAAAATCAGTAGCATGAGGGGCGAACGTCCAGGGAAACGTTCAAGCCGGTAACGGGCTTATCCTATATGAAGCCGCAAATCTCCTTAGAGACCTGCGGCAACCGTCCTGTTCGGCCCGCTCGCGGCGACGGCAGCCGCCCAAAGAGGCCTATGCCGCGAGCGCCGGGCTAAAATTTGGCCCGGACGCTTTGCGATCAAGATAGAGGTTCAGCGTTTCGGCAATCTCCTGGCCGTCGAAGACACCCTGGGCGAAAAGGTTCATCGCTGCCTTCGCCAGGTCTTCCGCTGCCGGACTGCCGTGGCCGAAGCCGCGCTCCTCACACAGCGTATCGTAGATGCGCTTGAGGGTTTCCATATCGCCGGGATAGGCGATGCCGCTGATGGAAGAGTGAAGAATGGCCATCCTTACCTCCTGAAAGATACGAACAAGCTGTTGCTACGCGTGGATGTTCCGTTTGGCGGATGACCCCGCCGGCACGGAGCGCCGAATGCGCAAGCGCATCTGGCCTGCGGCTGGAAGCGGATTGAAATTCTCCGGCTCGATGGCCGAAAGCTCTTCGGCGACCCGCTCGAGAAGTTTTCTGGGCTCGACAATGCAGCCCTGTGCTTGAGCTGCCTGGACGAAGGCCTCATAGGCCGCCCTCGGGGTACACCAGCCTTCCTTGGCTTTGTTGGTGAGGTTCAACGCCTCGACGTATTTTTCGCAACACTTGTTCGGCCATCCCATCGCCATGACCTTGAATACATCATGAAGGCACGTAACCGTGAATTTGTATCCGCTCGTGGTTTCAAAAATGACCGGCTTGAAAGTCGGCATTGAGGTCCTCCCTAGATGCAGTGAACATCACCCTCCGATCGCCTTTCCTCAGGCGATCTAGGCTCAGAAATTCCCGTGGTCACTCTCGGTTCCCGAAAAGTAACCGGCCCTTATCACGAAGAGTTACAGATTGTTACAAAACCCAAATGCCTGGCGGATGGTTTTATTAGAATGGCCTAATTATCAGGGATAAGCGGGGCACAAGAGAATCCTGTCAGATCAAATCCACTTTTTGGCGCAAGCCAATTCGGCCTAACCAGAGAGGGCTTTACGCACCGGTTTCCGTGTTCGATGCAGCGACCGGTTTCGACTCCGGCGAACCGCGCTGCCGCAACCATATCGAGAGCACGACCAGAACCGCTGTCGACAGGAATTCCGACTGCCAGTTCTGGAACGATTCGAACCAGAACCCCGCATCGGCCAGATAGGACAAAGCAGAATGCAGCTCGGCCCCGTGCAGTCTGGCATCTTCATTGGCTGCCGCAAGGCTCGAGCGCCAGTGTGCAACGAATGAGAGAATGAAAAGACCAGCCAGTGACAGCCCCAGCGAACGACCGTAGAGCCATCGGCCGATTTGGTTCGGCCATGCCGGAGCGCTGTCCTTCGGCCGATCCGGATCATCCGGATCGCGCGATTCCGCCGAACCGCGCTGGAACAGCATGGCAGTGAAGACCACATAGGCCGCCATCTGCAGGAACTCGCTCTCCCAGTTTTCGAACAGGGCGGACAGGAATTGCCCGCTGCGAAGATAGCCGGCCAAGTCGAGCGCATTCTTTGAGTGATCGACGAGCTCGTTGTTGTAGCTTGCGAGTCCCGTCCCTATCATTCCGACCAGGCTGATCAGGAAACACATCATCAGGACTAGTGTCAGCCCGTTGTCGCGCAAAAGCTTTTTCAAGGCATCATTCCTTCACGGCCCGGCTCTCAAGGATCTCGGCGGTTCACGCTCGATCTGATCGCTGAAGCGGGTCGCATAAAATCTCAGCAGAGCGTCGTGCCTCTCATCCACCGTCTGCGGGCAGCGTCGGCTGCGATGATGGTGCGAACACCACGGTCAACAGCACTAAGAACCGTGGCCAGCACACAAATGTCCGCCTCCCCTGAAATGATCAGGGTGGTGGTCGCAGCAGGCGAAGCAGAGCGTCAAGCTTTCCCTGCAGCCACGGCCCGAGGCGCGTAGCCGGCGCGTTCCGCCGTAAACTCTGCCATGCTGCCACCGTGCCTCGGATCAGCCGGGATGCCCACGCAGGCGCGGATGGCTGTGGCTTCGCCCTTCGGAATGCCGCGTCTTGTCGTTGACGTCGTTGAGGTCCTCGACCAGACCATATGGTTTTTTCGGTTCATCGGCGCGATCGCCGGTATGGATAGGATCCGGCCGAAGCGACTTACCAGGTTTCGGCGTACGCGCTCCGGTTTCGAAGCTATTGGGACGGGGCATGGTTTGGCTCCTTTCGGGTCAGTGCGGTCGCCTTCCTGAGGATGACCACCGCCTCTTCCTTGGTGAGTCTGCAGCGTCGCGCGAAAGAGGATGCCTCGATCGCCGTTTCGATCCGGCGTGCCTTCGCATGCCACTGCATTCCACGTTTGTTGAATTTGGTCATGATTTCAAAACAAGCCCCAGTGTGCCGGGGCTTGTTTCTCTTTCACGGGGTCAGGCAGCTTTTTGCAACGCGCGCTGGTTGGCGTCGCTTTCGGCCAGTTGGGCAAGGGCGGCGTCGGTTTCACTTTCCTCATCCAGCGTGGCCTTCAAGAGCTTTGCCGCTTCCGGCATGCCGAGCTCTTGAGCCCATGCACAAAGCGTGCGGTAACGCGCCATCTCATAGTGCTCCACCGCCTGCGCCGCTGCTACAAGCCCCGCGTCGATGGCCGGCGTGCCCTTGTACTCCTCCATGATCTCCGAGCCTTCCTCGATGATGCCATCGATGGCCGGACAGGTCTTGCCGCGCGGCGCCTTCTCCAGCATCGCAAACACTTCCTCCAGCCGTTCGACATGGCCCTCGGTCTGCTCGCGGTGCTTCTCGAACGCCTGGGAGACGGCTTCGTCGGATGCGCTCTTGGCCATTTTGGGCAGCGTCTTCAGGATTTTCTTTTCGGCATAGAAAATGTCCTTCAGTCCATCCAGGAAAAGGTCCTGCAGGCCCTGGGATGAGGTCTTAGCCATTTCAATTTTCTCCGTGAAACAAGGCCCCGTTCATTTTCTGAACGGCGCTCGGTGGGTGCCTTACTGGTCGTCGTCTTCGTCTTCGTCGTCGGGGAACTTCAACTGACCGGGGAGTTCGTCGTCTTCATCCGCCGGCTCCACTTCGTCTTGTTCGTCGCTCTCGTCTTGAACGCGATCGCGCCCGACGGAGCGTCGCACATAGTCCTCACTGTCCACGAAGCTGCGCTTCGCGGGATGCTGGTTCGGCATCGTCGTCTCCCGTGATGGGGGTGGTGAGGTTCATCGACCTCAATCAGCTAACGAGGCTGCCAGACGTGCGTTCCAAAAGATTGCAGCCCTGCCAACGTGATGGGGGAAAGCTCGTCGCGGCCACGCCCAGCATTGCTGCAGCCATCACAGGTGTTGCCAGCCAACCCAGGATTTTCAGCAAAGGTCCCGGTGTGGCACTCTGCGTTCACCGGATTGTGGCGGCTCGGCGAGGATTGGCCTGCATGTCCGCACATTCGATGACCCGAACGCGCGCTTCGCCTTGCTTACACCATGGTGCCGACCTTCGGCTTTCCTGGGTTACCCTGGCGTCGGGTTGCCCGACCACCCGATCGAAGAGCGACGGTGAAAGCGTGCCTCGGCCCATTGTCATCGAGAACAGCTAACCCGTTGACACCATTGGCGATGGGGATAAAAACGCCTCGGCAACGAACCGCATGGACGACGACCAATGGCAAAGGAACCTTCAATCCGCAAACCTGCCTACGGGCCGAATGAAATCGCATACGATAGCGACTGCCAGGATGCGCTGGCCGGGCCCATCGACAAAATCCTCGACGAGGCCGAAGCCGCGGGCTGGAACCGGGTCAAGGCAGCATCCGCGCTGATGTATTTGAGCGCCAAACGTCTCAAGCCGGCCTAGTCGCCCGAACGCTGCAGCAACAGTGTTTTCCGCCCCTTGAAGCCCCGAACTTCCGATCACATATCGTCTTGATCCGCTGCCGCTGTCGGCGGCGGCACCCTTGAACCGCATTGTCGTTCGATTTGGAGGATCTGATGAACGATCGGATGTTCGACAGCCCCGTTTTCGTAAAAAACGGAAACAGCCTCATCCAGGAAATTGCCTGCCTCGAGGACGCCCTGGAGTTTCTCTACGAATGGCCAAAGCCGCGCCGCACACCCATCTATCAGACCGCGGTGCGCGCCTGTCAGCACGCTTTCCAGGGCGACTATCCGCTGGCGTTTGCCAAGTCTGCGTTTGAAGGCTTTGCGCGTTCGGCCAAGGTGCTGGAAGAGCTCGCCGCTCCACCGCCCTGGATGACGCCGCGCAATTCCGGACATGGCGGCAGGGTCGCCTGATCGTTCTCGAAAAAGCCGGCGAGACCGGGGGCGTTGGCGGCGCAGGGTGCTTTCAAGAGCTTTCGCGCTGCCGGTCGTGCACGGGAAATTTCACAAGGCCAGTACCTTGCGCCTGTCCGCCGCTTGGCGGGATGTTGGAGGGTGGTCTAGTCCCCGACGACGGTCACTGACAATTGAAGTTGCCCTGTGGGTTCCAACGTCGGTGACCAATACTGCTGGCAGCGACCGGGCTTGAATGCCAGCAAATCTGGCCGGAGCGGCCAGACACCAAAGAATGCTGCGCATAAGGCTGCGATCCTGGCTCGCTGCCTGCCGATCCCTCCTTGTCGACGACCAATCCTTGCGCGAAATTCTCCCGCTGGGCACCGAGGGGGGAAATTGGATGCGCATCCTGCTGACTGTCTTGCTGATTTTGGCAACGTCTGCGGCTCTTGCCGAATCCTGGACGCCGCCCTCGGATTACGATGGAGGCGCCGTCAACAACAACGGCTTCGACCGTGCTGGCGATCTGGGCAGTCTGACCCAGCCTGATTTCAACACGCCGTCCGACAAGGCGGAGCCCGGCGCCCTGGGAGTGGTGGCCAAGAATAGGTTCGACACCCTCGACATTTATCGCTTCAACATTCCTGCAAACCAGTGGCTGGTGCATTTCCGCTTGGGGGAGACGCCAGCGCGAACCATGTGGCTGTTCGTCCACAACGCACGAGGCGAGATCATCTGGCGCTCGCGCGGCGGCGATGAGGAGGACTTCATCCTCGGGCTGAGCGCCGGCGACTATTTCGCGTCGGTATGGACCGACCCGGGCGTCGCCAACGGGCGCATGCTCAAATACGACCTTTCGATCCAAGCGCGGCTCGTGCCCCAGGCTGACAATGCCGGCGCGAGCTGCAGCAATGCACCCGTTCTGGACGGCTATCAACACACGGTCAATCTGCAGGGGGCGCTGGAGAACCCGAATGACAGGGATGCCTATGTGCTCTTCCTGCCGGGCGACAGCCATCCCTTCAGCGTTCGCGTCGGCCGGCACTACAGGATGTGGATGGTCGACCCTTACGACAACACGCGCATCACGCTGCAGGAAGGAGCGCACGACAACCTCGAAACGCGTGCCTATGACCCCGGCTACTACTGTCTCTATGTCGATAACTCATCCGTTTCGGGTCCGGCGAACTATTCAGCGACGCTCAACCCGCAGATCGATCCGCTCGGCCCCCGCGACGTTCGGGGCGATCCCCAGTCGAGCATCAGGAATTTCAACAAGGGACCACTCACGAGGAATGGGCAATACGGCAAATCCCGTTACATCGACCGCGGCCAGGACAACAACGCGCCCGACCCGACGCTGACGCCTTCGCATATCTATGTCGTTACCGAGTGGCTCAAGCCGCAGCAAAGCCATTGGCTGATGTTTGACCTGCCGGGCGCGCAGAGCGAACTGGAGCTGACCGTCCTGCGCACCAATGCACTCGTGCGCGCCAGTATCGTCGACGCAACCGGCACCCTTCTGGCCGTCGCAAGTTCGAACGGGACGAGCCTCGTCAACGGCTTCCTGCCCAACCAGCATCTCACCGTGCAACTGCCACGGGGACGCTACCATCTCGTGCTGACAGAACTCGGCGGCACCCGGACCGGCACGCCCTATACGATCACCGCCATGAGCGCCCCGCGATAAGCGATGCCAGCCGTCCAAAATGCCAGTCGCGGCTAACCCATTATTTACCAAGAGCACTCAGATTGGCACCGCGGATGCGTATCGAGTTCCGCCCAGGCAACAAGACCCGTTCGGCGACGAGCGGGTCTTCTCGTTTTTGCCGTCCTCACGACCTTTTCGTAACATGACCTGCTTGAATGCATGTCTACTTTTGCGCTCTTTTGCCACTTCCCCACAAGGCGCGCTGGATCAGATTGCGCCTGCGTTTGCGCGGTATGAGATCGATGTCACTGACCAGCTTGGCGCCGCCCTTGCGCCGCTCGAGCGTGATTTTGCGGCTATGATAGGTCTCAAGCTCGGCGCGGTGTGCGACGCTGATGACGGTCACCCTGGGCAATTCGTCAATCATTATCGCCATCATGCGGTCCTGGCTCTTCTCGTCCAGCGCCGCCGTCGCCTCGTCCAGCACGACGATGTCCGGCCGGTGCAGGAACAAGCGCGCAAAGGCGAGGCGCTGCCTCTCACCGCCCGAGAGCGTCTGGTCCCATGGCGCGTCTTCCTCGATCCTGTCTTTGAGGTGTCCGAGTTCGACCTTGTCGAGCGCGCTCTCGATGTCCTCGGTCGAAAAGTCATCCGCAGCGCCCGGATAGGCAACGGCACGGCGCAGCGTTCCTGTCGGCACATAGGGGCGCTGCGGCAGCATGAACAACTGCTTGTCGGGATGGAAATTCACGCTGCCTTTGCCCCATGGCCACAGCCCGGCGATGGCGCGCACCAGCGTGGATTTTCCGGAACCGGAATCGCCGGAGACAAGAACCCGCTCGCCGGCTTCGATCGCCACCTTGGTTTCCTTCACGACGGCGGTGCCGTCGTCGAGCGACACGGAAAGCCGGTTCAGACTGACCATGACTTCGCCTGCAGCCTCACCATGTTCGATACGCCCGAGCGTATCGCTCTCTTCGGCACGTTCCAGTCCGTCGAGCGCCATCATCAGCGAGGCGACACGCCGGGCCGAGGCATTCCAATCTGCGAGGCGCGGGTAATTGTCGACCAGCCAGCCGAACGCGCCCTGCACGATGGCGAAGGCCGAGGCTGCCTGCATCACCTGTCCGAGCGTCATCGAGCCGTCGAGGAACTTCGGTGCGCACAACAGGATCGGCACCACCGGCGCCAGCAGACTTGACCCCTGCGACACCATTGTCGTGCGCATGTGCTGACCCGTCAGCTTTGCCCAGCGGGCCAGCACGCCGGCAAAGGTCCTGTCGATGCCGCTGCGCTCCTCTTCCTCGCCGCCGAGCAAGGCGATGCTTTCGCCGTTTTCGCGCACGCGGGTCAGCACATAGCGGAACTCGGCTTCGGCCTGGTTCTTCTGTTCGGAAAGCTGCACGAAGTTACGACCGATGACGAACATCGAGGTCGAGGTGATCGCGGCATAGATCATGGCCGTGATGACGAGGAAGCCGGGGATGGTGACCATTGATCCCCCGATCGGCACCGTCAGCGCGCCGCCGATCGTCCACAACACCACGATAAAGGTGGAGGCAGACAGAAATGCGTTGAGCACGCCGGAGAGAAAATCCACCGGCGATTCCGTGGCGATGCGCAGATCCTCTGTCAGCCGGGCTTCCGGGTTCTGGTGATCGCCGCTGACAAGGTTGAGCTGGTAATAGCGGCCATTGGTCAGCCAGCGGGCAATGACGGCCGTGGTGAGCCAGGAGCGCCAGCGCCGCTGGATCGTCATGCGCAGGTAGACCTGCGTCACCACGATGCTGCCGCTGACTGCGACCAGCGGCACGAAGACCGCACTCAGGAAATAGACGGTGCCGGCATTCCGCTGCTCGATGGCATCAAACATCAGTCGGTTCCAGACATTGATGCCATATTGGAAGCCGACATTGATGCAGATCAGCGCTAGCAGCCCGAGCGTGAGCGGCCATGCAAGCTTGTCGCCACGCCGGCTCCAGTAACCACGCGCACTGATCCAGAAGCGGGTGAAAAGATATTTCTTGCGTGCCTGTTCTGCTTCCTCGGGCGTCAGCTTCGGGTCTGGCTCTGCGGCAGCAGGCGGCGGTGGAACGTCTTCGCCTACAGCCTCGGGCTCACCTTCGACGATGAGGTCTTCGTCCGGTACCGCTTTCGTGCGCTTCTTATCAGGAGTACCCGACTTTTTTTGCCGGGGCCGGGATGGCGCAGGCGTTTTGGATGCCGGTTTAGCCGCGCCATTGCGCTTTTGATCGGCGCCAGCGCCAGTGGAATGCGCCTTGTCTGAGGGAACTACGGCTTTCGGCATCTCAAACCACGCTCCAGGACTTATTCAATTTCGGCAAATCGCGGGCGCGCTCGTGTGGCGCGCCAAGGACCGACACGGCCATCGCGCCATTCAGGGGCGCCTCTCAGGCCGCTTCTTTTCGGTCATCGAGTTTGGGTTGGGTGCAGGATCTTCCCTCGCATCCCGACCGGCTTGTCGTGGGGTTCAGCACCCGGCGGTTTGGGCAAGGCATCCTTCTTGACCTGGTCCGGCTTCGCTTTGATAGCCATCGGAGCCTCCTTAGGGCTCCAGTAAACCGCGAAGCGACGAGAAGGTTCCTGAAATCAGTGCCGTGGCCACCGGGCAATCTGCACGCCGCCGGTCGCGCTCCATTCAAAGCCTTCAGCCGGATCAGTGCCTGGATTTGTTGTCCGCATAATCGCCTTTCAGCAGCGTCGCGAAATGTCTCGAAACCGCGTTGTCGCAATCGCACGTCATCGCGCGCAACTCATCGGCCTTGTGAATTATGATGCGCGTGCGTCTCGTCTCCAAAACACCGCGGCTCCGCAAATCCTGAAGAACGCGGCTCAGATAGCTGCGGCCGACGCCCAGCATCGACGCAAGCTGTTCCTGCGTCAGCTTCAGGTCGGTTCCTCCGGTCCGGTCGACGGCTGTCAACAGCCACTTGGCGGTCCTTTGTTCAATCGAATGGTTCGCGTCACAGGCGACCGATTGAAAAACCTGGGCCAGCACACACTCCGAATAGCGTGCGAAAATGGTTTCCAGCTTCGCTGAGCGATGCCTTGCCTCCTCCAGTCTCGGCAGGCTGATCCTCCAGAATGGTCCGCTCATGCGCACTTCAGCCTGGGTGTATGCGGACAGTTGACCTTGAGTGACAAGGCAACCGGCAGCGCCTTCGCGGCCAACAAACATTGTGTCGACGCTGCGCTTGCCGCCGAACACAACGCAATAGGAGATCAAGCTTGCGCCGCGGGGAAAATAGGCATGGCGAAGCACTTCGCCGGGCCGGTGAATGACGGTGCCCGTGTCTGCCTCCCAGTCCTCGAGATATGGCTTGAGGTTGCTGAGGTCCTTTGTCTCCAAGGAACGCAGAAGGCTGTTTTCCGATATTTCGCGCCGGGTGTGCATGGCAAGACATCCTTTCGGCTGCTGCTGCCCCCTCGGGCCAACGCAGGTCGAAAGAAAACGTTCAATGATGTTGGATCACATTTCAGAGCGCCTAAAGTGGCATCCTGGCAGATCAGTCCATGCTTTCTTCGGCGGCACGAACGCCGGGTTGTTCAGAACCGTTTGGTGACAAGACGCATCCACCTTTGTCACCGAGACAAACGCCCTTCATCGTCGATGAGGCTCAGGCGAGCGCTGTCTTCATGGGCCCATATCCACAGCACCAGATTAAGATCCGCAGCTGTCGAGCCGGGAGCAAAAGAACGGACCAGCAGGCCATTGCAGCCTGCCTGCAAAAGCCTGGCGGCAAATGCCTGCGTCGTCGAGCGGCCGCGCGTCTTCATCTGGTCTCGCCACGTCGCGTCAGCAAGCCCGTTCTCGTCCATGTCGAAGGTCGTCAACGCTGTGAGGTCTCGACTGTCGAAGATGCGGTCTATGTCGGCCTCATAGGCGACAAGCGTTGTCGGCTGCAGATTGCCGATCTGGTTCGCCTCCCTGATCGCGGTCAGGACCGACAAGGAGCAGTAAAGTGCGGACGTCCCTTTGGGGTTGAAGCGGCCACCGTAGAGTTCGGCCCCTCGGCCCGATAACGGTTCCCTGGCATAAATCGGGTTGAGTGCCCGGTAGAGTTTGCCCTGATAGCGCATCGCGTCGGATCAGGCGTAAATGCCGGCGTCTACCGCATCTATGTACTCAAGGACCTCATCCACGCGTCCACTGCCGACAAGCTGCATGGCTGTCTGACCTGAAAACCCTGACAATGGCTCTGAGCGATACCAGGCATAGGCGATGAGTGCCGAGCCGAAGCGTGGTTCGACCTTGTTGATGACCTCGACCATCTCGCGCAGCCGACGCTGGGTCTTGTGGGAACGCACCCGCTCCTGGCGCTGAACGGCGTCTTTGCCGAGACCGGCCGATCGGGCCACGTCCTCGCTGGTGGTCCACAGGACGTCGGCAATCTTGCGCGGAGCAAAGAGGCCTTTTTCCGAATATTGAGCGATCGCCATGAACACATCCCATTGCCATCAATTATGACGCTATTTAGCGTCAAGAAAACCGATTTACAAGGGATACGCATCATTTTGGCATCGACGGGTCCCGGTCGACCCCGCTTGCAGCATCAAAGCCAGCCGCCGGTGAAACCGGCCAGGCGCAGGCCGTTTCCTACGTATGGACATCGCCGCAGCAGGCGCCAAATGAGAGCCGAACGATGGTTCTCGAACATAATCGCAATGGGACCCTGGTTGATGCCGAGATGTTCCCTTGAAACCCAGGGATGGCCATCGATGGTGCGGACCGTTGGATTGAAGCTGGCGCCGACGCCGCATGCCGGTGCATCCGCGGGCTCGCTCTCGTGAAAATGCCGCACCGCCGGCAGAACGATTTCGGGCGCAAAAGGGAGCGAGGCAAACGCTGCCCAGGGTGAGACGGTACCATCATCGGGACCGAAAGGCACGCCGCGGGCCCGGTAGGCAAAGACGTTCCGGCTGGTGCCGTTTCCAGGCCGGTTATGCTTTCCCGGACCGTCACTTGCGGTCAGGCCCCAGCAGTTCTGACTGTAGCCGTCGAAACCACGCGGATTGCGAATTGCGTATTCGCGCTGAACAAAAGTCGCCCTGCGGCTATTCTCGAAATAGTCCAGCCCTTTTTGGCGCATGTAGGAATCGCGAATCCCGCGAAAGTCGATCCACAGATGCGAAAACTGATGGATGAACAACGGCCCGGCATAGACGAACTCCTGGCCATAGATGGTCTTCCAGCGATAGCCCGACAGCCATTTTTCGTAGCTGTCCGGGCCGATGCCGTGCGTCGGTGAGCCGAGCGCCAGCACGTACAGGATCAAGGCCTCGTCGTAGCCAAGCCAATGGTATGGCAGGAAACCCCTGCCCGGTTTCCAGCCATGGCAGATCAAGGCATCGCCGTTGCACGCCCACCGCCAGTCGACCCTGAGGTAGAGCGCATCGGCCAGCGTGCGAAGCTCTGCCTCGTCTTCGTCATCCTGATCGAAGTAACGTCTGGCAACGAGCACGCCCGCCAGCAGCAGCGCCGTATCGATGGTCGAAAGCTCGCACTTCCACGCCCGCCTGCCCGTCTTCATGTCGAGGAAATGATAGAAGAACCCTTTGTAGCCGCTGGCGTCGGGCGCAGTCCCCTGTTGCGCGCTGCACAGAAAGCGCAGCGTTCTGAGGGTGAGCCTGCGCGCCTCTTTTCGGCTGAGCCACGCCCGCTCCGCCGCCACCACATAGGCTGTCAGTCCCATCCCCGTTGCAGCGATGCTTGCCGGTGAATCGGGCCGATCCCTGTCCGCCACCAACCCCGTCACCGGATCGGCCTGGTGGAGGAAATAATCAAGCGCGCGCCGCTGCACCACATCCAGCAAATTTTCATCGGAAAGCACGGCTGATCCTGTATCCATGGCCGTCAGTGAGGCAGGGTTTTTGGGCGCCACAACGGCCGGCAGGTAAACTCTTGGTGTTGGTACCGGCTAAAATCACTGTCGGTGAAATCTTGATGCAGGCTTGCGCGTGCCGTGGAACCTGGCGCCCGGACCGGCGTTGCTGACGTCTGAAGGAGAGCACCCGCGATGCCGGACCAACTCCAGCTGTTTGCCGAAGAAAGCGAGCCGCACGGGTTTCGTCTGATAGCGGACTTCGTCAGCCTCGAGGAGGAACGGGCTCTCATCGAGCGCATCCGCGCGCTGCCACTGGTGCCGTTTCAATTCGGGGCTTTCGAGGGAAAGCGACGTGTGGCATCGTTTGGATGGCGCTACAATTACGCGCTGCACAAGCTCGAGACCGTGACTGGAGCGCCGGATTGGCTGTCGCCTTTCGCCCACCGCATCGAAGCGCATTTCCAACTTCCGAACGGCGCCATTCGGCAGTTCCTGTGCACCGAATACGACGAAGGCACCGGCATTGGCTGGCATCGTGACAAGCCCCATTTCGATGAAATCTTCGGACTGTCGCTCGCCTCGGCCTGTACGTTTCGCTTTCGCCGCAAGGCCAAGACAACATGGCAGCGCCTGAACGTCGACACACAACCGCGCTCGCTCTACAAGATGTCCGGTGACTCTCGCCATATCTGGGAACACAGCATCCCGCCCGTTCCAGCCCGGCGCTATTCGATCACGTTCCGGACAATGGTTTCCGCCTGACAGGGGCCTTTCGCTGCTTCCTGCGGTCAGGGACTGCTCTCTTTGCTGAAGTCGGCATTGTGGATTCGGCGGGCGCGTCTTTCTTGGCCTTCTCGCACCACGCCCGGAACTCTGCGACCTCGGTTTCCGTCAATCGCTCGATGCCGATGAAGTCGTTCTTGGCCGCGCCAGCCCGAATGAGTTCATCCAGTTTCGCCTGGATGGCGACGCCGTCGCGGTTCTGCGTGCTTTGGATCAGGAACACCATGAGGAAAGTTACGATGGTCGTGCCTGTGTTGATGACCAGTTGCCAGGTTTCGGAGAACCCGAAAAACGGCCCGCTCACCGCCCAGGCAACGACAGACAAGGCGCAAAGCGCAAAGGTGGCAGGCTTGCCGGTCCACCGCGAAATGGTGTCGGCGAAGTGAGAAAAGACTTTTTCCATGAAACGCCGCCGGCTGATGAACCGCTCTCGTCTTCTAAACGAACAACGACGGGCGGCGTTCCAAAATTCAGACCAGCCCGCCCCGCCAGCCGCCAAACCCGGCAAACAGATCAATCCGGCGCCTGGTCGTTGTCGCCCCCGGCTCCCGTTCGATGTTCCTCTTGCGCGGCAGCATCGCGCGTCAGGCGCTCTCCGGCGAGCAGCACGATTGGGCCGGGGCAGTCGGCCAGCACTGCCGCCGCGGTGTCGCCAAAGAACAATTCCCGACCCGGCCGGCGCGCCACCCCCAAGACCACCAGCGCCGCACCCTTTGTCGCCTCCCTGACGACGGCGTTGCCTGCGCTGCCGCGCGGCTGCATGACAGTCTGGACAGGCACGCCGTAACGATCAGCCAGCTCCGCGACGTCTTTCAGAATGGCCTCTTCGCGTCGATGCGACAGGGAGGCGGCGGCTGGCTTGGCATTGCGCGCTACATAAAGCGCTTTCACCTTCGCACCGTGTGGCCTGGCAATGACCAGCGCGAGCTCAGCGGCGCTGCGTGACATCTCGGTACCGTTGACGGCCACCAGGATGGTTTTGTCACGGTCCAGCAGCGGCACCGACTTGCTTTGACCGGGATGCTTGAGGACGAGACAGAGCGGGCCGTCAAATGCGTTTACGAGGTCGCTGAATTTGCGCGTGAACACCCCCTTGCCCGTCAAGCCGCGCGCCAAGCCAACGAACAGCATGCTGTAACCCTTGCGTGCCTCTTCGGCGACACGATCAGGAGACACCAGCTCCTCTTCGCGGACCGTCAGAGCGACTTTTTCGACCGCACGCGCTTCTTGCTCGTTTACCGCCCGCGCGCTGGCTTTTGCGCCTTCCTTGAGCGTCTGGACGCCCTGTCGTTTACTTCGACTGGAGGCCTGTCCGGACAGCCTGCGCGCAGCACGGTCGTGGGCATGCCGCTACCGCCCCCGACCAGGCCGGCGAGATACGACGCGAACCTGCCGAGCGCGCCATTGTCGGCAACCACCAGCAACCTTTCCAGCCTTGAGAGCGCTCCCCGTGCGTCGATGTCCTCACGCTCGAGCCGCTGCTTTTCTTCCGCGCCAAGCGGTATGCGGCCGAGCGCCCACCGCAGCATGGGTGGCATGGCAAGGGTGGTGACTACCGCCATCGTCACGATCATGGTGAACAGGTTCTGCGACAGGATGCTCATCGACAGGCCGATTTTTGCGACGATCACTTCCGTGGAGCCGCGGGCATTCATGCCGCAGCCGATGGCGACGGCCTCACGCCAGGACAGATTGGCGGCCTTGCTGCCGATGAAAGCGCCGCTGAACTTGCCGAGGCTGGCGACAACCACGAGGCCGATCGTGAGCAGCGCCAATGTCGGATCGAGCAAGACCGTCAGATCCGCGGAAAGCCCCGCGACGCCAAAAAAGACCGGCATGGAAAACGCCGTGATGATGCCGCGCAGCTGGCCTTCGATATGGCTGGAGAGGATCGGCGACTCGCCGACCAGAATCCCGGCCATGAACGCGCCAAGGACAGTGTGGACACCGATCATGTCGGTGATGATCGCCATCACACCGGTAATGACGAAGATCACCGTGACGACCGCATATTCGCTGCGGACAACGTCGTTGGCCCAGCGGATCAGGAAGAACACGATGCGCCGGCAGATGGTGATCGAAAACGCCATGAACAGCCCAACCGCGACGATGGTTGTCGCCAGGGGGACCAGGGCGACATGGCCCTGGGTGGCGATGCCGAAAGTGATGGCGATGATGATCCACCCGATCGTGTCTTCGATGATCGCAGAGGCGACGATGATTTGGCCGAGATTGCGGCGCATGAAGTTCATTTCCCGCACCACCATTGCCACGATCTTGACCGAGGAAATGGCGAGTGCAGTGCCTAGAAACAGGCCGGCGACAATACGCTGATCCGGATTGGGAAGCAGCGTCTGCGGCAGGAACTGGGCCAGCGCAAAGCCACAGCCAAAGGGGACGAGTACACCTGTCGCAGAGATCGAAAAACACGCAGCGCCGACACGCCGCACCAGCTTGAGATCGGTTTCCATTCCGGTCAGCAACAGCAACAAGAGGATGCCGACCTGCGAGATCGCTTCGATCATGACTTTCTGTTCGGGACCTGAAGCGAAAACGGCGTGATGAGCTGATGGCCATGCCCACCCGAGCAGGGAGGGGCCAAGAAGAATGCCGCCGATCAATTGCCCCATGACGGCCGGCTGTCCGAGGCGCTGAAGAACTTCACCCAGGCCTCTGCCGACGACGAGCAGCAGCACGATCTCTGCGATGAAGGCGCTTTCCGAGACGGCGCCTGGTCCCGTGGACCTGGCTGCGGCCTCGGCAGCGGTTCCGCCAAAGACACAGAACCCGCTCCACAACAGCACGGCCAGCATCAGCCACACAGCGCGCCCCGTGCGTTGGCGCAATTGGCGTCGGTGGATCATTGCCAATGCATTGCTGAGGTTTCTGCCGGCGCTCCACAAACCCGAAGGTTCAAAGCCGGGAATGGTTGCTGGCCACGGAGCGGTCCGCCGCGCTTCGGGCAGCTTCCGCTTCCTCGACGTCTATCACCCAGTGCAATTCACCACTTTCGCCGCGCACCCGCACGAGCCATCCGGACTGGGCACGCTCGCTTTTCTCGAGGTCGACCAGGAGCGCGACCGCGCGGCGCAGCGCTTCGTCGCGCGCCGCGTCGAGGCTCGGCAGCCTGACGCCGGGAAACTGGCGGCTGCCCTCGCCATCGCGGCATTCGAAAATGAAGACGGTGTCGTGTTCCGTTCGCGCAGCGGTGACCGCCACCTCATCGAAATTGCCGTTGCTTTCGGCGTCGTAGCGATTTTCAGCCACACCGACGCTGGCGGTTTCCAGCAACAGCGACCTGGCCCTTGCGAGAACGGCCTCGCCGGCCTCCTGCCGATCGCCTGGCATCTCGACGCTGATGCATTCGTCACCGTCTCCGCAGAAGCGGACGATGTTGGCACTTTCCGGGCGAGACACTTCGGTTCGAACGATCTGCATTCTGGTTCTCCGCCGCCCCTGGGCAAGGGTGCCCTCTACGCATCCAGCACAACCAGCCGTTGCTGGCGGTGGCCGGTCGCTTTCCGATCGGGGGCGTGATGCCTCCATCTTTTGAAGGCGTGTTCAGGACGTCTCCCGCCCACCACCGGCTGGCTCACAATGCGTCCGCAGATCAATCGTTCCGGAAGATTTGGCTGGCCGGGGCTGCCTCAAGGACACAACCGCGCCGCAGAACCGACGTCCCACCCGGCAGCAGATTTTGGGAACGGGTGATCGTTCCGGTTGGTTTGTCAATCCAGAGAGGAGACAAACCATGTCCGATAGAACCACCCAGACCATTTCCGGCCCAAAACCTTCCCTCGCCGACGAGGCCCCCCTGACGTCGCGGTCCAATGCCGGGGAGCACAAGGAAACACCGGATACCGTCGATCTCCTGCGACCAGGAGCGACAAGTTCTGATGACGATACCAGAAGTGACCGCATTCGCGCGCGCGCCGACCAATTGTGGCGCCAAGGCGGGCAACTCGATGCCAACCCTGAAGACCATTGGCTGCAGGCCGAGAAGGATGTCGACGCGGAAGACCGTCTGGCCGCGGACAGATCGAATGCAGCACGCGCCGAATATGCCGATGACGTCGCGGAAGCGGAGCGGCGCAGACCGTTGGAAGAATTTCCGCCTTTCGACGATCCGGCATTTTCCCCGGAGCCTGCGCAACCGCCTGTCGGGCTCGCAGGAACTGCGCCTGACGAAGCCGAAATTCAGCCGTACCCGTCTCACCCCGAATTCACCCAACACGCAATTCCTGCGCCCGCACGTCAGCAAGAGACCGCGTCCCGGGCGCTTGATGAAAGCGCAGCGTCCAAAGCCGGAACGCCAGAATAGCGACCAACCGAGAAGAGTGCCGGCACGGCTGACCTGCCGGTCAAGACGGTTCCTGCCTCGCCACCTCACGTGCCATGATCAGGCCGATCGCAGCAACCGTGAGCGTCCCGGCTGGCAATGGCGGAAAATGGTCCATGGCGGCCTTTTGCGCTGGCGGGCGCCACGGCGCTCCGCTCCTAAGCCGTTGCGAAAGCTGGAATCCAGGCGTCTTCATAAGTGATCGCTTCTGTCCACTAGAAGACGGACGGCGGGAGAGAATGAGCGCATCCTCCTGTGGGTCGGTGGCAAACGGAAAAGGCGCCATTTCATGCAGCAGCCAGCCAGTGACCGCTTCTACCTTTATCCCATGAGTGGCGTTGCCGATCTGGATGCCCTGAAACTCCTCAGGGAAATCTACGACGACTACTGTCTTCAGCATGGTTTCCACTGCGGCAGCGTCGCTGCCGAAGACCTTGCGAAAAAAACGATGGAACTGTTCGGGCAAGGTGTGCTCGACGAGGCTGAGATCCGCGAAAACCTGGACACCTACTTTCGCCGAAAATCCGCAACCGGCGACTTGCTGCGTCAGCCGGCGCAAGACTGATGACCCCGTTCATATCGGTGACGTTTCGTACGGCGCGCGACTACGAATTCCCAGTGTTGGGCCTGCACGATGTCACCAGGGCGCTGGCGATGGCCTGGCCGGACAAAAACCGCGCCAGCTATTGCCGTGCGGTTGCGCTCGTTGAACAGGCCGCGCAAGGCTGGTGTACGCACAAGACCGCCTATGACGCCTTCCTCCTGGCAGCCACTGAGCAGGGGCGCATCGTCCGGCATCGCAAGCTGTGTGACCGGGTGGCCAGGGAACTCGCCGCCATCGAGCCGTAAAACTTCCGGCATCCAGCGAAATCTCGCGCTGCGACAGTTCGAACGCCATGGGCCGACAATTCGCGCTTCTAGATGGATGCCAAGGACCTCTGTCCAGCCGTACCCGGCTGTGCCGGCAGATACGGGCCTGTTGCGGCTTGCTGCGGCGGACGACATCGCGCCAGAAGTTGCAGGATCGTCGGCTCGCTCGCTATCTGCGCCGGGTTCGCAATTGCGCTTATCTCGGCCCAGGCCGGGCGACTGGAGATTTCGATCATAGGCCCCTCCCGTACCTACGCGCGCACGACAAGTCGGGGTAGCAGCCATGCCCTACGACGCACGGCCTCCGCCAAAGCGCAAAACCACTTGACGTCCGAAATCAGGATCACCACCTCATTTTCGTCGGTGCCATTCAGGACCGACGATGTCAGCAGCAAGGCTTCTGACGCCTTCGTATCTATGTTGCTTCAAGGAGGATGTAGCTATGAGAGCAAGCATGGACTTTTCCCCCTACTACAGGTCAAGCATCGGCTTCGACCGGATATTCGATCTCCTCGAAAAGGCCAGCTCCCCGCAAAACACCGACAACTGGCCGCCCTACGACATAGCCAAGATCGGCGATGACACCTATCGGATCGTCATCGCCGTGGCCGGCTTCAGAGAGGACGAACTGGCGATCACGCACGAGCCGAACATGCTGGTGGTCAATGGCGCCAAACCTGAAAACGGTGATGTGCAATACCTCCATCACGGTCTGGCGCTGAGGCCTTTCGCGCGTCGCTTTGAGCTCGCCGATCATGTCAGTGTCGTCGGAGCGAGGCTCGAAAACGGTCTGTTGGAGATCGATCTCAGAAAGGAAATCCCCGAGGCCATGAAGCCGCGCCGGATCGCGATCTATAGCGGGCCCACAAAGAAGCCGGCAAGACGCATCGAAGGCGAGGCTGCGGCCTGACCGACGGGTCTGCTCTGGACCCTGGCGACCACTGCTCTTCTGCAGGCTGCAGTTGAGCAGTGGTACAACCTGATGCATCAGAGCCCCCTGTGGAGATCGATCCTGGCCCCGCCTCGCTGCCGGTTGTTGTCATCCGCATCCGGTTCTGGTCCACTCCGGCACAATCAGGTCGAGGCGCGCGAGGATGGGGCCAAAGTGCATATGAAAAAGGAACCCAAGGATCAGCGTGTTCATGTTCTGATGACGCAAGCGGAACTCAACGCAATCGACGACTTCAGGTTCATGAACCGTATTCCTTCGCGCGGCGAAGCAATCCGCCTTCTTTGCCGTGACGGATTGCAAAAGCCACGAAAAAGCCGGCTGACAGCGACAGATGTGTCTTGGACAAGCGCCAAAGGCGGCGCAGTTATCACTGTATCGGTCGGCTCTGAGAACTTCGATCTCCATCTCTCCGACAGTCTTTCAAGGAAGCTCTCGGCCGACCTGCTCGTGAAGTAGTTGCCGCCTTCCTCCCGCCGTCGCTTGCCGGAAATCATGCGCGGATGCACGCAGCCGGCGGTTCGCTCCGATGCCGACCGCACTGCAATACGGCTGGCGCCCCCGTACGAGTGATCCAGTGGCTCGCGCGGGCGGTTCACAGCAAAGAGGAGCGGCGCCAACCACCAAACAGCGCCACCTTCACGCTCGCTTTCCGCGCCAAGGTCGATTTTCTGCTGATCGGCGACCGCCCTTGGGGCGCAGCCTGAAAGCCGGGGCGCCTCCCAAGCCGTGTTGGACGTTCGAACGTACCTGAGGGGTGAGGATGGCCGTTCTACGTGCTTCCAGTGCCGGGGTCGCCGATCCGGGCGACATGGACCTGCTCAAACGCATTTTCGACGAACTCTGCCGCGAGCGTCGCCTTGGCCAGGGCAGCCCGGCAGCCGAGGAGTTAGCCAAGACGGCTATGGAGCTCTTCACACAGGGCGTTGTCGAGGAGGAAGAGCTGATCGAGGAACTCAGGAACCATCTCGACCGACGATAGGCCTGGTGGCAGAGTCTGACGAGCGTTCCATCCAGCGCAGGCAAAGCTATGGTCGGCAAGCTGGCGGTTCGCCGACCGGCGATTTTCGAGGGATCTGGCGCTCAGGTGCCACCAAGGATCTCATACCCTTGCAGCGGGCGGCCTGCGCCGCCCCTCGCGCTCAGGCGCTGGCTGCCAGCAGCGCGGGCTGCGCCGTCAGGTTCTCGACCCGTCGCAGCGCACCGTCCAGCGCGGACCGGCGAGACTCTTCACCGAGCTTGAGGCCCTCGGCGATGATGAATTCCGGCTCTCGTCCGCACAGGCCCATGAAGACGCCGCGAAGTAGGGATTCGCCGTGTTCGAGGAAAGCGATGGGTGAGCCTTCGCTGTAGATACCACCCCGCGCAAGCGCGATGATGATGCGTTTGCCGTCAACCAGCCCGACCGGTCCGTTCTCGGTATATTTGAAAGTGCGGCCCGCCACGACGATATGGTCTATCCAGGCCTTCAGCTGACTGGCGACAGTGAAATTGTAGAAGGCAGCGCCGATCACGACGATGTCGGAGTCAAGGAACTGCTGCACCTCGGGGGCGGTATCAAGGGTGTTGAAGCCGGCAGTGTCGAGATGGGCGACTGGTTCGGCGACGAGGTCGCGATATGTGACTGCAATCGAAGGCTGGGCCTGCTGCAACCGCTCGACCACGGCGGCCGATATCAGGCGACTGGCAGAGTTCTCGCCCTGGATACTGGAATCGAGGTGTAGAAGTTTCACGGGATATCTCCGGTTTGGAAAAATGCCCTGAACCAGCTATATGAATACTATTGCGCCGCCAAGGACGCCTATTTTTGGGACCAGGTCATATGAATGTGACTGCAAACACTTCAGTATCCGATTGCCGACGGCTGAGTAGCTTTCTTGGTCTTATCGGCGAGAAGTGGACCGTCATGATCATTGCATTATTACTTGAACATCCCAGGCGATTTAATGAAATCAAGCGAACGACTGACGGCATCAGCCAGCAAATGCTGACACGGACCCTCAAGGCGCTCGAACGCGATGGAATGGTGACCCGGACTGTCTTCGCGACGGTTCCGCCGCAAGTCGAATATGCTCTGACCGAGCTCGGTCGCTCGCTGGCGGTTCCGGTGCGCGCATTGGGCGACTGGGCCAACGATCACTTCGACCGCATAGAGCACAGTCGCCTGAGCTATGACGAGCGAAATCCGACGGAATAGGCGCGCGCAAGCACTGACGAGCTGGTCAATATCCAGGCAAGCTCCGTCGGGAGGGAACGCCGCGCGACCGAAGCAGCGTTCCTGGCCGCAGCGGGGTCGTGTGGCGGTGTCACCTGTCTCGCCCCTCGCCAGCATGGCCTTCATGATCTGGCCTAGCCCCGAGAGCCTTTCTCGGGTCGATCTCTTCGCCAAGCGCAGCGATCAGCGACGATATGCGGCCGCGCACACGGGGCGGAAGCTGCATCAGCGCCTCGACCATACGCCGGCCCTCGGCACTGGCGATGAAATGGACGCGTTCATCGACTGGAAGCGACAAGGTTTTGTCGCCGGCTTCGTCGTTGCCCGGCAGTCCGGCAAAGAAACGGCTGACAGGCATGTTGAGCGCTCTGCCGATCTCGTAGAGCATGGATGCGCTGACGCGGTTGCGCCCGCTTTCGTATTTCTGCAACTGCTGGAAACTGATGCCGATGGAGCGGGCGAGTTGGGCCTGCGAGACATCGGAGTGGATGCGCACCAGCGCGATCTGCGCGCCGACATGCTCATCGGCCAAATGGGGCCGACCCCTGCCCTGCGCGCCAGCGGCCAAGACGGGGCTCCCAGCTTTCAATGGTGAGCGTCGCTGCTCCACACGTCACTCCATCCGAAACGCCAGTCAGCCGGTTCAAATTCCAGACGGCGGCAAATACACCTTATGAGGTTGAAATTCACCCTATCTGTGGCGGAGCCGGGATGCCTGCCGATTGTGGCGGCATGGTCAGTCCACGACAGATTCGAGCCGCACGGGCTTTGCTTGGTTGGTCGCAGCAGGACCTTGCGGACGCCGC
>VFQQ010001385.1_pt1 | contig 34329 bp, 59 predicted proteins | sample 3512341 | NCBI WGS metagenome assembly VFQQ01 (sample SAMN10412373, study PRJNA504923) | tailings metagenome | isolation source: Relicate 2 Philex TSF1 revegetated site | place: Philippines: Tuba, Benguet | collected 2017-08-29 | reverse complement strand
GCCCACCGGGTGGCTGTGTTTTGATCATCAAAGTCTGTGCCTCTGCGCCATGCGTGGTCCGCTTGCAGGCATAGAACCCCACCCAGCCTCTTCAACCCCTCCCACATGCCTTGCCAGGTGGCACCCGACACCCTGTGCTTTGGGCGCTACGCGCCGGCTCCCCAGGGCTCCTACAGCCCCAGTGCCATGACTCCCGAGCAGGCCAAGGAAGCTCTGGAGGTGGGTGGGTGGCTGCTGGTGGTGGTTGGGTGCGGCCGGGCGTACCCGTGCTGGTGGCTGGCAATGGCGAGCCTGCCAGCTGCGTGCCCGCAGCATTTTCGCATTTGCCAGTAGTCCGTGCTGCCTAGCAGTCCTTTTACACCAGAACATCATGCTGCCTTGGTGTTGTTGGCTGGTGTTGTTGGCTGCCCTTCCAAAACCTCTAAAACCCTCCCAAGCCCCCAGGAGCTGTGCCGCGGGTACAGCCCCATGCACGAGCTGGCGCTGCTGACTGAGCCCCACAAGGTCTCCACTGGAGAGCTGTGGCAGCTGCCACCGCCCAAGGTGGGTTCCGCGCTGGTCTAGGCAACTCTACTCTCTCATTATTCAGCAGCGTCATTGCATACCTGCTTCCGTTCCCCATCTCTCAAACAGCATGTCTACATTGCAGGAGGTGTGGGGCGCTGGCTGCGCGACGCTGGTGGGCGACGTTGCGCATGCTATGCTGCCCGCGCTGGGCCAGGGCGCCTGCCAGGCAATCGAGGACGCTGTGGAGCTTGCCGTGGTGAGCATGCTTGAATTTGCGTGTTGCTTGGGGCATGGCTGCTTGTGGGGCGGCTGCGCCAGCGCACTCACGGTGTAGTTGTGCTTGGTGGGGTTGTAACGGCCGAGCGGGAGGGCCGGCCTATGTAGCAGGCCTTCAACACTTTTCCGGGTAGCACCAAGCAGATGCTGTCCCCGTCGGCTCTCCCCTCCCGCCCTGCTCTCTCCCGCAGATGCTGCACCAAGCCACGGCCGCCAAGGCCGCTGCCTCCCCTGCCGGCGACAGCTCAGCGCTGCTCAGCGCCGCTGAGCTGGAGGCTGCTCTGCGGCACTACGAAGCAGTGCGTGGGCCGCACACGGCCCATGTGCGCAACCTGGCTGAAGCCACGCTCAAGTACGCTGCTGGAGAGACTTGGTGGAAGCGCTTCAAGCGCGAGTGCTGGTTCATGTGAGGCGCAGGGCGGGGGCTCGTTTGAGGCGCTTGCATCCATGTTGCGTAGGGGAGGCAGCAGCACAGCTAGGAAGCACATTTGCTGTAGCAAGCGTTGTCGGCGCACACTGTGGCGCCTGCATCCTGCTGCTGCCGCTCTACATGCCTCCAGTCTATCTACTGGAGTGCGCTCTGCTTACCATTGGCCTGCAGGGTGGCACGGGCCGGTTGGCTGCGCCCGGCAGTCAGCTGGATCACCCAGCGCCGCCTCAGCTGGGATGGTCCTCCCATTGAGTCCAGCTGAGGTGCTGAGGCACCGGTGCAGCCGCCCTGCAAGACACCCTCGGCGGCAGCACAAGCACAGCCCTGCTTGGTGTATGCACTAGTGCATTACTATCTAGCGCAACTGGTCTTGAGTTCTCCTGTGTAGCGTCAGCGGCCGCTTGTGTGGCAAACTTAGAGCTGCATGTAATGTCATGAGTCAAACGAAAGTTCATGGCAGTCCTGAAACGAGCCTATCTCAGATGGACATGCATGCGCGCTTGCGCAAGGGTGCCATCCGGTGGCACCGCCACCACTGTGGCGGCGGCCATGACCCTTCTCCCCGCGGCGAGATACTGCACCGTGCGACTTTTTGCGCGCTCACCGAGACATCTGTAAACTCACGAAGCGCGACACCTGCACCATGAGCAGGTCCCACTTCCGCCTGGTGGCGTTGGCGCTGTTTCTCGCGGCAGCAGCAGCGCAAAGCGATGCCGTGGTGTTGAAGAACTCGCGCATGGAGGTGCGCCCCTGCCCCGTCCGCATCCAGCGGCGGTGGCGGCAGCCCTGCCTGGGCGGCAGTGCGCGCCCTGCCACCGCTCCTCCCACCCCTGCAAGACTCAGTAAGTGCCTGATCTTACGCCTGACCTTGCCAACCTTGCTCCCCGCCAACCACTGTAGGTGCACATCCTGCCAACGGGCGCCACCCTGCAGCGGGTGCTGGTTCCTGGGCGGAAGATTGGAGAGACGGTGGATGTGGTGCTAGGATTCGATGATGAAGAGTCGTATCGGGTGCGAAGGTTTGCAGAGCTGAGATGGTACAGTAGCAGAGTGATCCGCGGACTGAGAGCCAGCCGCAGCACTGGATGGCACAGGGGAAATTGGGAGTGTGCCCTCAAGCGTGCCCGGTCGCCACTGCCCGCGTCAGCTTGCAAGCCATGCCAATATGAGATGCCAGCAGGTCGAACCTGCACCTGCTGCTCCCCTCACAACCCACTTCCCACAGAACGGCAGCAACCCTCAGATGGGCAGCACGCTGGGCAGGGTGGGCGGCCGCATCGCAGAAGCTCAGTTTGAGATTGATGGGGTGGAGTACCACACCAGTGCCAACGCAGGCAATGACACCATGCATGGCGGGTGGGTGGGTGATGCGAATAGGGCTGGCACAGGGGGTTAGGATGCTCAATACCCAATGGCCAGAGTGCCGGCTTGCGTTGCGGTTGCCGAGTGCCATTGGCCAGTGGCCCCGCTCCCAGGCAGCCTCTGCTGGACTCAGCTGCTACCCGTGCACCAGTAGCCATGGGTCGCAAGCTTCGACATCTCTGCCCAACTGCCGGATTACCTTGCCACAGCGAGATTGGCTGGGATCGGCGGGAGTTCACGGTTGTGGACCAGGGGCAGGAGGGAAACAGCTCCTGGGTCAGCCTGGAGTACCAGAGCCCCGATGGAGAGATGGGTGAGGAAGACTGAGGGCTGGGATTGATTCCCTGATGCTGAATACTGCAGCGTGCCCGCTTCTGTACCATACAAACTAGCCAATTGGCAGGCAAAGGGCTGATTCCCATCCAAACTGGCATCAACCAGCCGCCAAACTTTGCATCTGCGCCCCCACCTGCAGGCTTCCCGGGCGCCGTCAACTGCACGGTGACCTACACGCTGCGAGACGACGAGGGCGGGGAGTATGGCCGGCTCGACTATGAAGTGACGGCTGTGAGCAGCCAGCCCACCCCCGTGTCTGTATACCTCCACCCGTGAGTGGTATCTGCGTGCTCTGAGGGAGAAAGGTGCTGCCAACGGTGGGGCTGAATGTAGCAGGGCCAGGAGCTGTGCACGGCGGGCCCGCATGCCTCAGCTATGTCACTTCTCGGTTGCCGCTTGCCCGCTGCCCGTCCTGCTGCAGCTACTTCAACCTGGCCGGCCAGGGATCGGGCTCAGTGCTGAACCACACGCTCGTGATGAACTCGTGAGTCCCTGATTTTGATCTGGCCTGATTGGTAATTGGGGTTGCAGACTGTGAGCAGACTACCACTCGCTTGCCGCTCCCGTCTCCACTGCCGCCGCTCTGCATGCAAAGTTCCAACTGCCATTGCCGACCGCTTGTGTGGGTGCAAACATGTCCTTGCGGTGCAGGACCAACCTGGTGCCATATGCTGGTCAAACACCCATCCCTTCGGGCGAGTTTGCGCCAGTGGCGGGGACGATCTACGACTTCCAGCAACCCACGGCGCTAGGAGAGCATGTGAACAGCCCAGAGCTGGGTGAGTGTGGTGGATGCCGCCTAAATCTGCGTTTGGAAGAGCGGCTCGGTGGTTCGTTTCATCATGAAGGTCATACAGGTCAGCAACTTGAGCATGGTACTGTTACGCACATCCATACCAAAGCGCCCCACATGAGACGGCTCAACCTGTGCTCACCCCTGCCGCAGAGTGGCTGGGAGGCTACGACAATGTGTGGGCGCTCTTTGGGCTGGGAGCTGATGCAGTGGACAAAGTACAGGACTTCCAAGTCGCGGCCGAGTGAGTAATGTAGGGCAAGAAGTGGAAGCATCGCTGGTTTGATGAGGGGCGCCGCACCACAGCTGGCAAGGCAAACCATGTGGCCTCCGAGCAGGCCAGCTGGGCTCGCCATGCATGCCTTGATTGCACAATGGAGTCCAGCGCACACCACTGGGCGCACCCTTACCTTCCGTCACGTGCCTTCTGCCTGATAACGCCTGCCTTACAACGTCTGCCCCTGCCTTGCAACGCGTCTGCCCGCAGGCCGCAGTGGGCCGCCAAGCTGCTCGACCCAGCCTCTGGGCGAGGGGTGGAGTTTTACACGACCGCCCCAGGGCTGATTGTCTACACGGGAAACTGGTGAGGGTTGGAATGGCACGCTCCCTGGCGTGCTGTAACTGGTGCTGCGACATTGGTTCACAGCCGTTGGCTGTGCGTGGACGGACAGCAGTGCAGCAGCAGATCGAGCTGCCTTGCTGAGGTGTTGCGCCTGCTGGACTAACTACCTGCAGGCTGGACCAACCCGGCAAAGACGGGGCCCAGTACAAGGCGCACGATGGGGTGGCGATTGAGGTGCGCCTGGTGCACTGTCCATGGCATGTACTGCTCAGCAGAGCTCAGGTAGCAGCACAGCTGGAGCATGCTGGTTTGGGTCAATAAAGCGCTGTGCAACGTTGCAGGGGTGTGCCGATATTGACGATTGACGATTGACCATGCACCACTCAATCGCCTGTATGCCACCCGTGCTGCAGGTGGGCCAGTTCCCCAACGCAGTCAACACGCCCACCTTCCCCAGCGTGGTGCTGCGGCCGGGCCAGGAGTATGTGCACCGCGCCGCCTGGCGCTTCACACAAGACCGCCCTGCAAAGCAGCCGTCAAATGCGGAGTGAACTACAGTATGCGCCAGTGCCATGCTGCTGTCCCTGTGATTGTCGAACTGTTGTGTGCTGCGAAGTGAGCTGTAAGCTGTATGCTGCCCATGGCCGGCGAGCTGCAACTGAGTCGGCATGGGCACCATGCGAGCGGCCTAAGCACAGCCAATGCCATCACCTCATGGACAGCCGCTTGCACTTCTCTGCATTCCTTCACTCAGAGGGCCAGTGTCTCACATAGTTCGTTTGTTCATACAGCAGCAGCAGAGTGCGGAGGAGGTACAGCCGCGGGATCAACTCAGCAGAGGGGCAGATACAAAACTGGGCGGGGGCAGTTGAGTGCACAGAGAGCGCGGCAGAGACTGAGCGGGCAAAGCACCGGGAAAAAGGGATTGGCTGATCTTCTCAGGCAGTTTCGTACATATTGGAGCTGGTGCTGAACAGGTCACGGCCGATGGAGAGGCTGGTGGGAAGGGGCGCTGTTGCTCAGCCGCAGGGTTGGCAGACCGGCGCTCTGCGCAGCCTGCGCGGCTGCTCAGGGCGCCTTATGGCTGGCGGGCCGCATGCCGCTTGCAGGCGCTCGTTTCCCAGCCAGGCAGCCCAGCCGGGCCAGCGTTGCACGGCAGCGCCTCACTTCTTGCCCAGGCCGGGGAGCTGCTCAGTGTACCTGCACATTTGGTGAAGCCGGTCGAGCATGGAGTCACATCAGGCAAGCGTGCCGGTGGCGCTGGGTGCTGAGCAGAGGGGCGCTGCATGCAAAGCTCCAAACATGCGCCCCCCGTGCTCCGGCCAAAAAGCCCAAACAGAGCCCAGCTGGTTGGATGATGAAAACACACAGTTGAAGCAAGCCTCACTTGTTCACCAGGAACTCGGCGTCCGAAAGCGGGCTGCCGTCCTTGTTCACGTAGTAGCGCAGCGCCAGGTAGCTGCACATTATAGGGAAGTTATGGGATGCAAGTCATTGGATGCGGCAAGCAGAACATGGGGTGTGTTCACGTAGTAGCGCAGCGCCAGGTAGCTGCACAAGTGTTGAAACTCAGTAGTTTGTTGGTCAAACGTGGCAAAGTAGGCGAGGAGTGTGTTTAAGTAGCACCGCAGCGCTGCGAGCGTGTGCTGAGCCTGCCTCTGGGCTTGCTTCGCTGCATGCACGCCCAGCAATTTCATGCCCATTCAGCAAATGCTGCGAAGGCGCCCTGCGGCACTCACGGGGTGACCACCAGGCCGACAAACTGGATGGGGAAGCCCAGCAGGACGTTGAACAGGGGCAGGTGGATGAACCTGGGAGGAGCAGGCGGTGGGGAAGGAGGGGCCAGGCCGGGTGACCAGCTGTTGTGCTGCCTGGATCCCGTTTGCAAGCTGCCCCTGCTGCCGTGACAACACGGCGGCCCTGGCAGTGCCGGCTGCACATATGCAAGCAGTCTGGCCTGGTAGTGCTTGCTCACCACTCTGCGATCACAATGGCCGAGAAGGCCGCCACCAGCCAGCTGCAGTTGGGATGAGGGGAAGGTTGCAGGCGGGCGGTTGGCACATAACCTACAGACGCCGCAGCAGCGGGTGCTTCTGCTGCACTAGGAAGCAACACATGCACACCAACTTTCCAGCCGGCACAGCATCACGAATGGCAGATCGCCAACAGGCAGCAGACACGGTATCGCCGGTTGACCATGCCCCCTGCGGCCGCACACTGTCCGGCGCTGCCCCGCTCACCCGACCACCACGGGCTTGTTGTCCACCTTCTCAAACTTGTCGGCCACCACCATCAGGAACTCGTCAAAGTCCTTGGGCTGGCTGCTGGCGGCCGCAGCCACGGAGCGGCGCGCTGCAGGCGGGAGGGTGGAGGCTGTTGGCGGGGGCTTTGCAGGCGCTGCGGCAGCGCGATCAGGCGCCGGGATCGCGTTTGTGGGCCTGTGATCGGCTTCAGAAAGCGAACCATGCCCGCGATGGCGCGCGCAGCCGTCGCCGAGCATTCAAACGTCGCTCACCAGCGGGCTGCAGGGGCCGGGCGCCCGCCAGAGGGCGTGCGGAAGTGACAGCCGCCCGCCGCTGGGCCGCAGACGCCACGGGGCGGAGGCACGCACTGCTGCTGGCGACGCACTGCATCGTGGTGTCGTGTGTGGGCAGCGGGTGATCCTGCGGCTCTGCAAAGGCGTGTGGACGGGTGGTTTGTGATCGCGGGGAGGCCCTGCACGCCCTGATGCGCTCGGGCGGCCAAAAGATGAGGGCCGCATCAGGGTTTGCTCAGCTTGCAAGCGACATTGGAGCACGGCATCGCACTACAGGATGGCAAAGACATCCTATCAAGCAACGCCGACACCTGGCTGCCACCACACCACCCGCCGCCCCGCTCCCGCCGTGTGCCCTTCCCTCTGCCTTTGGCCTGCTTGCTCTTACTTACATGGGAGGCCCTTTGGCCGGCGAGAGCTTGCAGTCAAAGACACGTGATACAAAAGATACAGGACAGCTGCATGCATGCATTGCATTCACGCCAGCACTGACGCCTGCTGGCAGGCGCCGCCGCTCGGGCCGGCACTTAGGCGGGCCGACCCTTGCGCGCTAACGAGTTGATTCTGGCCCGATTCTGGCGCCACAGTTGCGGACGCCTTCTGGGCCATCATGCCCTGCTGTTGGGGCCATCCACATCGCCACTTCTAAGGCATCACTGCGCCACCATCGCCGAAGCGGCGGCTCAGCTTTGGGAGAAGCAGCGCTTGCACGTCTTCAGGCAGTAGGGCCCGGCCTTGTAGGCGGCGCTGTCGCACTGGTCCTGGGAGCAGGAGCCGCCGCTGGGCGGGACGTCCAGGCAGTTGTCTGCGGTGGTGGATGAAGACGAGTGTGGGCCAGAACGGGGAGTCGGCTACAGGGGCGGACAGCTCCGAATGGAGAGGGCAAGCAGTGGATAGGAGCGGCAAGGCGCACGCTCCAGCGGCGATGGTCAGGGCACTGCCAAGGTGCGCACTGAGGGCTGTAGCTGCATGTGCAGCCGCACAACAAAGCCAAGCAGCGCAGCCAACTCACTGCCACAGCGGTTGCAGGTGGACAGGCAGAAGGCACCCAGGAAGATGAAGTCGGCATCTGCACGAGTGGCGGTTGCAGGGCGCAGAAAAGGAGGTGAAGGGCTGGTGTGCGAGGCACGAAGGATGAAGGCTGGAGCACTGCATGTTGGGCTATTCAGCATTGGACGTCGCCGCCCGAGCATGGCGCAGGACTGCACAATACAGCACAAGCGGTAGGGGCAATGTGCCGCAAAGCATGCGTGTGAGCAAGCAATGCCAGGCCGACTCACCGCACTTGCCAAACTTGGCCTGCTCGGCGCAGGTGAAGTCCACATCGGGAGCGATGTCGGTGCAGTTCGAGGCGCGGTCTGCAGGAAGGGACAGGGGCAGCACACGAGGGACGGCACATGAGGGGCGGTTCTTGAAGACGCCGGTTGTTCTTGGGTGATGCCCAAACTGGGCTGCCGATGCAGGCATGCTGCAGAAAGGCGGGAGAGGAACGTTCAGTGCAAGTTGGTGTTCTGGTGCAGCAGCTTCAGGACTTGCCTGCGGTGGTCAGCGTCTGGCACTCTGCCGAGTTGGCGGGTCCGCGCTGGCACACATCCACCTTCTGTCCAACCTGCGCAGATAGATACCAAGAGGTGGCGGCAGCGACTCGGCCACGCAAGCGCTTGCGACTCAGCCTGGACGAGGCGCCTGCAAGCGATGCCAGCGCTATGACGCGCCAGGCGGGCCGGCGACAGTGCGATGCAGGCTGTGCAACTGCCCTGGCATGCCCAATTGCTGGCAACGGCAGCCCCCTTCCACCCCACCAGGAGCCAACTGCCGCCTTGCCTGCGAGATGCCCTGAACCTGCGAGCCTGGGCCGGTGGCCGCCTGCTGTGTCTGCGCAACGCCAGGGGCGGCAAACGCAGACGCGGATGCCGACTGTCCGCCGCTGGCGGTGGAGATGGCGGTCTCCTTCAGCAGGCGCCCTGTCAGGTTGGGAGGGGAGAAGGGCAGAGGTCGGTTGAGCAGGCAGCGCTTGAGAACGCACGACGAAAGCTGGCGGGGCACAACGGGGCGCCGCCACCGCCGCTTGCCGCCGCACCACCCGCCTGTGCCTCACCATGCTGCCGCAGGCGCTCGCGCAGCTGCTGGGCATTGTTGCTGCAGCAGGGGTGGAGGGGAGGAGGGAGGGTGGGTGGCCAGCAGCCTTCCCCGGTCGGGCAGCCGCGTGGGGCTTGCTTTGGGCGCCCGGCCGCTCCTCCCTGCACTGCTCGGCTCACCGGGGCAGCGCACTGACTGCGCTGGCGGCCACCAAGGCCAGCAGGAGGGCGAAGTGGAGGCGGGCCATCGTGGGGTGCAGCGCTGGGGGTTGCTCGTGGGTTGAATGTAAGGATCAGGAGGTACGCCAGCAGTTCAGCCGGACTGAGGGCTCTTGGACGCGCAGAGGGAAGCGGGGGGAAGCTGTGCTCTGGGACGGGCCGATCGCTGCCTGCTCCCGCTGGGGCTGTAGCTGGATCTGATCGGGATGAATAGCAGTGGCGATGGCAGCTTTAAAGCTGTGCCATCGCGCAACACATGGCCTGCCAGCTGTACCCCAACCATGCCGCTCGAGCGCAACATCTCAACACACCACACTGCTGCATGCTGCTGGATCACTTCATGTTGCTCTGCAAACCATGAGACCCACCTACAGCAGCTACAGGTACCGCCCCTTCTGCTCCTCGCGTTTGTGGGCGCCCTGCTGCACCTCAAACTGCCATGCAAGCGCTTCAGTTGCTTGAACACCGCTCTCTGTCCCCACACCGCTGCTCTGGTGCAGGGCCCCGTCGCCGACCGCCGCTAGCGCGCAGTATGTCGCCAACAAGCTGGCCGGAGCACCTCTACACACGCTCCCAGGTTTGTTGCTGCGCCCGACGGGTCGGCTGTGCTTGGCTGGGTGACTGCCGCCACCGCCGCCGCTGCCGCTCCTGCATCCCCTGTGTGAGCTCCTCCCTGCCGACTACCCCGTTCCCACACACACCGCAGGAGGACGTGCGGTGGTGCCGCTGCTGCATCCCCAGCACCACGGCCTGCCGTTTGCACTCACAGTCGAGCTGCACGCGGCGCCGCGGCAACCAGCAGCTCACCCGCCGCCACCCGCAGCTCCCAACCGCAGCCTGTTTGCCCTGCACTACGTGCTGGCCGGCAGCGGACAGCTGGAGCGGCAGCGTGGCGGCAGTGCTGAGCCGCTGCAAGCGGGCGATGCAGTGCTCATGCATGCCGGCGCGGCGGCTGTGGGTGCAGGCGCAGCAAGCGCAGCGGACAGCACGCAAGCCGGCAGCGGCCTGGGGCCTTACCAGATAGCAGAGCTTGTGGCTTACCTGCCCCAGGACCTGTTCGATCAGCAGCAGACAGCGCAGCAGGGGCAGCAGGCAGCAGGGGCATTCACCCTGCCGCTGCTCCAGCCAAGCAGCAGCAGCAGCAGCGGCAGCAGCGAAGCCGAGCAGCAGCTGTCGGAAGAGCTGGCCGCCGCTTTGCTGGCAGGAGCGCGCGACACCGCTCGGCAGGCAGCTGATGCAGCTGGATCCCGGAGTAGCTTGGCAGGACAGCAGAGACAGCCAGCCGCAGCAGACAGTGGCAGCGGCGGACCTGCAGCTGGCATGGGCATGCTGCAGCTGCTGCGCTCAGCTGCGGGCAGCCTGGCCGACTGGTGGGCAGCGCAGCAGGGCCGGGAGTGCCCTGTCACCAAGCGCACACTGGCGGAGCTGTCTGCCTTCCAGCTGCCTAACCAGACCAACCGCCTGGCGGTGCAGTTTGATCCGTTCTCACGGCCCCAGGTGCGAACAGCAGCCATGGCGAGCAGCGAGGGAGGGAAGGCTGTTCCGGGATGCCTGCAGCAGCACCAGCACCAGCACCAGCAGGCCCACCGAGCGGCCTGTGCTTGTGCTGCATCGCTTGTGAGCGTGGCCTGCAGCTCATTGCACTCCACCTGCCTGCCCTGCTACCCAATCCTTGGCCCCCCTGTCGCCCTCACTCACCCAATCCCCAGGTGCCGTTTGTCTCTGGGATAGAGGTGTTTGAGCCGGGGCACCGCACCACGCCGCATGTGCACCCTCACGCTCACGAGCTCTTCTTCATACTGGCGGGGGAGGGCACCGGCTTCTGCGGCAGCGAGCGCTTCCCAGGTGGGTGGGCTGCTTTGCCTGCAGTGCATGCACCTGGGCTGGCAGGCAGGCTGGCAGGCAGTTTGAACCATGGAGCAGGCCTCAGCGGCTGCGCAAGAGTGCCGCCACTGAATGTGGAGTGTGTGAATGGCGCCGCCAAGCTGGTAACTGGATGTATCAGCCAGGCAGGCAGCCTGCCGCAGGCGCCCCCACATCCTGCTAGCCTTGCAACCCATTGCTAGCTCTGCCTTTTTCCCAAGCCGTGTTTTGCTCCAGACCGCCAACCTCCCTGCCCTTTAATGTGCAGTGCGGGCTGGGGATGTGGTTGTGTTCCGGCCCGGCGCGACGCACGGCATCGACAACGGGCCAGACAGCCGCATGTACTGCCTTGAGCTCATGGTGCCAAATGAGGTGCGCAATCTGGGGGCTGAAAAGTGGGGCAGAGCTGTCCTGCAGCAGGAGTGCATGTGCAAGCAGGCGGCAGAGCTGGCCTGCAGCAGGAGTGGCATGCGCAAGCAGCTTGCACCTGCCGCCGCAGTATTGTGAGCAAGCCTTCCCGCCGGTGCTCCATTCCTCGCTGCTCTGCCCCTTGCCTGGCGACCAAGCCCTGCATCTCTTCCACCCGCCAACTGCTGCCAGGAGTTTGCTGAGTATGTTCGGGCGGGGACCGATACGGGCCACCTGGCGGCAGACGACATGTGCGTGCTGGCTTCCATAGGCTGCCGCTGAATGGGGCAGCCAAGCAATTGTAACGAATACACGATGTATCAGAATACCTTGCTACTGTAATGCTCATGCCGGCGCACCATGGCTGGCCATCCCTCCAGAGTTTTGGCTCCCACCCAGCTGCATCGAACGAACCCACCCCTCCGTAACTGCGCTCTGCCCACTACCGTGACCTGCCTTGGCATAGTTAATGTAACGCCCAAATCCAGGCAACAACATCAAAGAAAATAGCCCTTACGCCAATGTACAAGGGCACATGAGAGGCAGGGCAACAGAGTGGCGACGCTCGGGAAACCCTCCGCAGTCTGTTCAGGTTTGGGTGTGCGGGAAGAAGTGTGCGTGTGGCAAAGCAGTGTGGGGCGGTGAACAAGCAAGCAAGGGGTGGTACAGCAGGGGCGGGGTGACTGCGGGCCGGCCTGTGCATGGGGGGCGCGCCGCGCCGCGCCGCCGGCGCCCGCTCTATGGGTGAGGCTGCATGGGGCGCGCGGGCGGCGGGCGTGCGCATGCCGGCGCCGCACCGCCGCAGCCGGAGCCTTGGGAGCGCTCCGCTTACTTGTCCATCTGGGCCGCGATCAGGTCAGCCGCCTCCTGCTCGTATGGGGGAGCGGGGGAGCAAGGGCGGCGCAGGTGAGGCAGGGCAGGTGGTGGAGAGCCAGTGGGTGTCCTTCCAAGGGCGGGCGTGAGCAGGACGCTCTGGTCATTGTTTGCCAACCAGCCCTCTGGGTCATTCCCCCAAAAGCGTGCTGTCTGCATGTCTGCTCTTTTCGTCAAGCAGCGTGGCCCAACCACCCAGCCATCCGCCCCGCTCGCCCATGGCCCAGCACTGCCCCGTGCCGCCCACCTGCACAGTGGAGATCTTCTCAGCACCCTCCTCGTCCAGCTGGATGTCGAACCTGCAAAGGTTGGTGAGACGAGAGGTCGGGGAGGCTCAGAACGGCCTGCTGCTTCGACCAAGTGTGGTGCTGCACGGCGGAAGCTGGCTGGGGCGCACATCAACACAATCGCCACGCGAGCAGGGCGTGCCATGTGTGGCCAGGCGAGCAGCGGACTGGTGGGGTCCCTGCCAGCCTGTGGCCAGCTCGCTTAGCTGCTCAAGCCAGGCAGGCAGCGAGCGCCACCGCTCCCGCTGCCCGCCTGGCCTGCTACCCACAAGCCACCCAGCCATATGCCGCCCCAGCCGCTGCTCACTTCTCCTCCAGGGCCATCATGATCTCCACGGTGTCCAGGGAGTCGGCGCCCAGGTCCACGAACTTGCTCTCAGCAGTGACCTGCGGCCAGCGGGCGTTGACGCAAGGGCGAGGGTTTTTGGTCGCCACGAGCGAGCGCACGCTGCTTGCAAGCGCTGCCCCGGCCTGGATGGCGACTGCAGCAGCCGGCCTGACAGCTGCGGCTGGCCAGCATGGCGCTCCATGCCATGCAGCGGCTGCGGATGGCTAGGGTTTGCGCCGCCTGGGCTGCTGAGACGAGGGCCGCTGAAATACTGTGCCCCGAGCGCCGGCTGATGCGGGCGGGCGGACTGAACGCTGGGAATCGTCGGCCGCCCCGGCTGCGATCTGCCGCAGCAAACCCAAGCCGGTGGCTGGTGCCCGGCAGCACTTTGCCCTCGCAGGGCCAGCCATCGGCTCAGAGAGGCAGAGGCAAGCGGGCGCGTGCCCGCCTCGGGCGGCGGCAACGGCAGCGGCGGCGCACCTTGTCGAGGTCAGTGCCCAGCTGCTCGGCGATGATGCTGCGCACATCGGACAGCACCTGGCCCTTGTCCTGCAAGGCGGGGGCAAGCCGGGGCGCGTTGAGCGGGGTGATGGGCGGGTTGAGCGGCCCGAGCATGCTCCCGGCTGGCCCGATATCGGCACTCACCGCGGCGGCGCGGACGATCATGCGCTGCGCACGCTGGGCGCGGGGCAGCTTGGCCTGCGGGGGCAAGGCGAAGGTGCGGCGGTCAGCAGGATATGGCGGCGCCTCGCCCAGGGCTGCCCAGGGCGCGGCAGCCCCATCGCGCCCAGCCCCGAGCCCCGGCGGTCCAGGACAGCGCGGTGTACAGGGTTCCGGCGCCCCAGCGCGCACCACGGTCAGGGGCCGGGCCTGGATGCGAGCAACGGAGGTCAGCTGGGCCTGCATGGTGCCTTGTTGTTGCTGCCGATCCTTGACTGGCGAAACGAGGGGCGATGGCGGCGCGCAGCGGGCCCTTGGGCTGACCCAGACGGCATGCATGCTGTGCAGCCCCATTGCACCAGCGCTCGCGAACTATCTCCCAATGCCCGTCAATTGTCTCCATCGTGCTGAAGACGATGCTATGGCGCTGCGACGCAATCCCCAGCGCCCCTCCCCTGCCGGCCCCGTTTGGGGAGACGGGGCTGCCGCACGTGCCGCACTGGTCAGCCCCCAGATCCCTGCTCGGGCAGCTCAGATGCATGAATGCAGCAGTGCTGCAGGGGCAATGCGCCTTGCGATGCGCCGCCTGGGCCGCCGCCGCCCGCCACGACGGATTGGCTGCGCCCGCCTCCGCACCACTCGATTGCAACAGCAGCTGCCTGCCATGGCCTCCATGCAATGCACTCACAGCCACCAGCTTGCACAGGCCGCCCTTTCTTGACCAGCTTCTGCAGCCGCTTACATTCTGGGCCGGCGGCACGAGCAGGACGGGGAGAGCGGGAGGCGGGGATGTACGAAGAGCGGGGAGAGAAAGGGATGGAGCGGCTGGGTACAGGCGCCGCGGTCCGCAGCGCGCGCCTCGTGCAGGTGGCGGCGCGGGAGGCACAAGCAATGTGCAGTGTGCATGGGGGAGGGCAAAATTCTGGTGCCACAATGGTAGCAAGTGTTGGGTCGCGGGGAACAGAAGGCGGCAGTGTAGCAGGAGCAGGGTGCAGTGTGGATGGTAACACAACGGGTAGGGTCACTGGACGGGGTAGGGAGCTTGATCATGGGGTTACCGCAGCACAATGGCGCTGGGTGGGAGCCTGCCTACGACTGTCTACTCTCGGTGCGGGGAACAAAAACAAGCGGGCGGGGTGGTGCTACCTACGTGGCGGTGGCGCCTGGGCGCAGCGGCGCAATGCGCACCACCGCCCGGGCGCCTACTTATGGCTAGTGTCCTAAGACGAGCGCCAGGCGGCGCATGTGGGGAGGCGCATGACCTTCTGATTGAACCAGGCTCAGCAAACAGAGGCGCTCAGCTCAAACAGCGCCGACACAGCGTCCTCATCCTCGGCGCTGGGCGCCTCATCCAGGTCGGCCTCGCACAGCACAGCAGGGCGGCCCACGGGCAGCATGCCTGCTGTGGTCGCCGCCGCCGCGGCGGCCGTCTCGCCGGCCAGCGCCTTTTTGAGCAGCGCCACTCGGTCGGAGACCTTGGGGCGACCCGCCTTGGGCGGCACCGCCTCGGCTGCAGCCTGCGGCACGGAGGGAGAAGGGGTTTAGAGGCAAGGTGAGGGCAGCATGCAACTAGGGGGTGGGTGCCATGGCAGCTGGAATTGTTGGAGGCTCAACTCAAGGCGGCTCGGTACAGCCTCCACAAAGCAAGCTCTCCCAATGAACCCCAAGCACTGTCCACTGGGCGCACCGGCAGGGAGTTGGCGCGCTTGAGGGGCGGCGACACCATCTCCAGGCCCCATTCAGAGGCCTCGGCCGCCACCGCGCCCAGCACGCCGCCGCTGGCAGCCCGCCGCGGCCGCTTGCTGCAGAGAGGGGGCAGGAGAGGCAGGCAGGGCTTGTGTGAGCGTGTCTGGAAGGAAGGAAGGCACAGCAACCTTGGCGCTGGTGGCGCATGTGCTGGCGCTGCATTCTTGGGAGGAGAACTGCCCCTGACCTGCCAATGGCCAGCGCTAGGATGAGTCCGTGTTGCATCAGCCCCACCCTGCCCACCTGCGCTGCGAGAGCGAGCTGTCGCCGCCGTTCTCGTCTGCAGAGGACAGGTCCGGCGACTGTGCCCGGCTGCGCACGCGCCTGCAGGGGGAAGAGCAACAGGGTTGATGAAAGCAAGCAAGCACAAGAACGTGAGCAAGCAGCCACAGTTATGGCACTTGGCAGGTATTTCAGCACCATGGATGCGACAGGTAGAGCAAAGCATGGGGCTGCCGGCAAGCCTCACCCGTTGGGCAGGGGCGGCCGGCCCTTGAGCACCACTGCTGGCGCACCGCCCGTCAGGGTGGCTGCCACAGCTGCCGCAAGGTCGCGCCGGCCCGCCAGCTGGGCAATGGCCATGTGGGGCGCTGGCGAGGTGGCAGTGTCTGCAAGGTGGGGCATGGCCAGGCAGGAAGGTGGATGAGCTGGGGAGGTGGTCTGCTAGCTGACCGGACTCCTCACAACCGCAAAGCAAGACTTGGCCCACCAACCTAGGTGAAGCTCACAAACACCCACCGTGCATCTCGGCATCGGGGCCGGCCATGTCTGAGAGGTGAGAGGTGAGGGCGGACGCCACGACCTTGGCCTGGCATACAGGGGTGGCTGCCGCAGGGCCCGCCAGTGCCGCAGGCGGGGCGCCGCCAGCTGCCGTCGCTGCCGCGAGCGCTGCTGCTGCCGCCTGCATTGCCGCTGGGCAGGACGCTGCATCTGCCATGCTCTCCTCTGCCTGCTGCTGCTGCTGCGTGTCTGCCATGGTCGCTGCTGCTGCAAAGGTGGCGGCTGCCGCAGCTGCCGCAGGGTGGATAGCAAACGCAGCCGCTGCAGCTGGGTCCAGAGCAGGCAGCGGCAGGCTGCCCAGCAGGCTGCTCGCGTCCGGCAGCGGCGGCAGCACAAAGGCTGGCAGCGGGGGGAGGGGCATGGCGGCAGCAGCCGCCTGGGCCCGCCGGTTGGCAGAGTCCCCGGAGGAGCCGGAGCCATTGCTGGCGGTGGGCAGGGGCGGCAGAGGGCCCTGGAACATGGCCAGCACGTCGGCGGTGGGGTCCAGCAGGCCCATGCCCGCCCAGGAGGGGCCCGCCTGCGCGCCCAGGCCCAGCAGAGGCGCCAGCATGGTGTCGCCGTCCCTGCAGGGGAGGACCAGGGGGCCAGGGGCAAGCAAAGTGAGACGGGCCCTGGTAGGAGTGTGCAGGTGCGAGATGCTGGCCCAGAGGGCTGTGACACAAAGGCAAACTTGGTTGTCTGGACTTGCAAGCCCCTGCATGCTGCATGCTGAGCAGGCACGCCATGCTGTGCTGTGCAGGGCATGTTGCGCTGTGCCTGCATGGCATGCTACGCTGCCCTGCGCAGCACCACGCCCCCCACCCCTCCCCCCGCTCACGTGTTGCGGCAGTCCTCGCACTGGCACACGTCGGGGTTGCAGCGCGCGCCGGCGTGGAAGCACTCGCAGTACTTCTTCAGGCACTTGCTGCGCTTGCAGCGGCAGCCGCGCTTGTGCCCCTCGCTGGCGGTGACCTGCTTTGCGGGGTGGGGAGCAAGCAGGATGGGGGGGGGTGGTTGGCAGAGAGGGAGGGCAGTGGCGGATTGGCCAGGTGGCACCAGGTTCACAAAGTCGACCCAGAGCCGGCAGAGGTGTGGTTGCAGCTTGGCCGGCGCACAAGAACAGCTTGGAGGCGCACCTTGACCTCGAAAGCCCGGGGGTTCTTGGCCAGCACAATCTCGCGCGCCGCCTGCACCGCCTCAAACTCCGCCGGGGTGTTGCTGCAGCTCAGGCAGGTGCAGGAGGGCGCGCAGTAGCCGCCTGCAGTGGGTGGGCGGGCGGTGAGGTGGGTTAGAGGCAGTTCTGAGCAGGGCGACGCCAGGGCGATGCAGGGGCAGGAGAGGACAGGACACACATTCCAACCCACGCCCACACTCAGCCCAGCCATCCTACCTGCCGCAAAGCAGTCGCAGTACATCTTGAGGCACATGCTGCGCTTGCAGTTGCAGGGCCGCAGGTTGCGCGCCTGCGTGGCGATGGGCAGTGCGGCCGACGCAGCGGAGCCACGGCGGGACACCGGCACAGCGGGCCCAGCGGCCGCTGCCGCAGCTGCTGCCATGGCCGCCGCATGCATGGGGGGCGGCAGCAGCAGCGCCGTGTCACACAGGATGCTGGCCAGCGCGGGGGAGGTCCGGTTGTGCTGCTGCCGAGGGCCGGAGCCTGCCCGGGAGGGCGGCTCCAGGCTGAGGCTGCCGCCCAGGAAGCCGCTCAGTGTGGCCGCCGCCTCAGCATCACCGTCTGTCTCAGCCACAGCTGCGCTGCCGTGGCCGCTGCCCTCGGCGTCCGCCGGCGGCAGGCCGTTCAGACTGGCCAGCACCTCGGCTGCCAGTGGGGTGGTGGCCGGCAGGCCGCGTGGCGTGGGGGCGGCTGCCTTGGCGGCAGTGGATGGCCCTGCCGCCGGCGGCCGCCGCTGGTCAAAGGGTGTGGCCGGCAGAGCGCCAGCCTGGGGCATGGAGCCTTCGGCTGCAGGTGCGGCCTTCTGGGAGGGGCCCTGCTGCTGCTGGGCAGCCGCCTCGCCTGGGGAAAGGGGGAGGGCGGGAGCGGCAGGATGAGCGTGCGACTATGTCGGCGGGCGGCGGGTGGGGCGGCGAGGAGCGGGGACGGCGGGCGCGGCGGTCCCAGGCCCATCGGCGCGCGACCCACCTTGGCTAGCAGCGGTCTGCGCCTGCTGGGAGGGCTGCAGCAGGGACTGCAGGTCGGCCGCCACCCGAGCCACCAGGTTGGCCGCCTGGCTGGGCTCGCCGGGCTGCTGATCGTTCAGGGCGGCCTGCGGGGATCGCCGAGCACCGGATCAGGGCCGGGGGCATTCAAGTTCGAGCGGTTTGCTTGCGGCCCAACCACCTTGCACCAGTCAGGGCCAACCGCCCGCGGCGCTGCGCGGGCCCCCCTCACCTTGAGCGACTCTAGCCTGAACGCCACATCCGCTAGCGCGTCCTGCAAGCCGGCCATCGCGGGGCGGGGACCGGAGCGGGCTGAGGGAAGGGTGGTGCCGCCGCTCGGGGCCTGAACGCAAGCCTGGAGAGCGTGATCGAGGAGCGGGGAGGCGTTTGAATGCGATCGCAGTTCGAACGGGGCGGAGGGGAGGTAGCGGTTAAACTGCCTCCCCCAGCATGCATGTCAGGGCCGTCGGGGCCGAGACATGGCTGCAGCCAGGTGCATGGCCAGGTGGCACCCGCCGGCCCGAGCATCCGCTGGCATCAACTGCCGCATGTTTGCAGAGCTGCAGTGCGCAATTACAATCCTCGGCTTATAAAAGAGGAGCAGGCTAATTGTGTGTTGGCGCTAGCATGCCCGCTTTGGCGACAGGCGACGTAAAGGCGGCAAAGTGGCTGCAGGTGTCGGCTGGACGACCGGTTTGAATGAAAATGTGTGGGGCAGAGGCAGGTAGTGCATAGAATGGCAGCAGAGCATACTGTAGCTGTGAAACAGCGCCGATGGGCAAACTAAAGTCATGCATTTCATTAGACAGACCAAACCAGGAGGTTCAAAATTGGTTTGTGCTTCTATTCATTCCAGCCGCGCTCGCTTGGGCGGCTGCTCTGGGCCAGCAGGCTCGTCGGCACTGCCGGAGCCCTGTCCTGCGCTGCCGCTGGCGGCCCTAGCTGCAGGTGCAGTCGGCGGTTGCAGCACGTGCTGCGGCTGCGGCGGCAGCTCATGCGCACCCATGCTGCTGGCTGCTTCCTCTACACCAGGCGTGTGCCGTGCACCAGAGGCCTGGGTTGTGCAAGGTGGCGGCACTCCGCCGTTACCACCAAGCAGGCTGGACAGGAGTGCGCTGGCATGGGGCAGCTGTGTGGTGCCGCTGCCGTGGCGCTGCAGCAGGCTGCCGTTAAGGCCGCCGTGAGCCGCCAACAGAGGGCCCTGCTGCAGCTGCTGCACCATCGTGTCCAACAGCATGGGGGCAAGGCTGGGTGCGGGGGCTGCAGCTGCTGGCTGGCCAGCAACGTGCGGGCCGGCGACCGGGAGCGCGGCTACGTGCTGCCATTGGTGCATGCCGGGTGCGGCACCGCCTGGCAGCCCAGGCAACAAGGGTTTGGCGATGCCGCCTACCTCTGGCTGGCTTAGCAGCTGGGCCAGCAGGACGGCCATCTCGTGCCGCAGCTGTGCGTGCTGCTGCCCCTGCTGTGCCTGCTGAGCCTGCAAAAGCTGCTGCAGGCCAGCGGCCGCCGCTGCCGCCGCCTGCTGTGCCTGCTGCTGCGGCGAGCTCAGCGTTTGCAGCAGCATCTGAACGAGGGCATTCTGCGCCTGCTGCTGCGAGTGCTGCTGCGCCTGCTGCGCCTGCTGCGCCGAAGTGGCCGCAAGCAGCTGCTGCAGCAGGTGCTGCGGCGCCGGTCCAGCCGGTGACACAGCCAGCGAAATTGAGGCCGGCGGCGCGGCGGCACTGGCTGTGGCAGCTGCCAGCCAGCTGGGTAGAGGCGCATGCCAGAGCGGTGAGGTGGCATGTGGTACCGACAGGTGCTGCGCCGCTGCTGCAGGACCGGCGGCAGCTCTTGCAACTGCAAGCTGCTGAGGGCCCGGCGGCCCCGCAAGCATGGGGGGCGGCCAGCTGGCAAGGCTGATGGGCGCTGGCTGAGGGCCACTGAGGTGCGACCTGCCAGAAGTTGACAGCAGGTGGATATGCCGCTTCCAGAAGTTTGGCACCGCCCGCTTCAGAAAGGCCTGCATGACGGGAAGGTGCAGAGGACCGGCACCTGAGGTGCATACGTTTGTCAACAGCAGGACGCACGTGCAGACCACGGCGCCAGTCCTGCAACCCTGGTGGAGAGGCAGCAAAGCAAAAGCCAGCCATGGCTGGCGTTCCATGTGGTGGAGCGGTGTGCGGTGCTGCCTCCCTCACCTCAAGCTTGCCCATGAAGGGTGAGGGCCGGAAGTCGTCCCAGGCGGCCGTGGGCTCAAGGAAGTCCACCTCAAGGTAGCCAACCACGCCGCGCCCCACTGCACAAGGGAGCAATGGTGATGCGTGATGGCTTGGCAAGCAATGCTCAAGCGCAGGATCACAGCGCCATGGAGGAGGGCGGCAGGCGCAGCAAAAGACCGATTTCATCCAGCAGGGAACACCGGTTGGTGGAACAACAAGCAAAGCTGCGGCTGCCCCAGGTGCCAGCCATCTACTGCTATGCCTCGCCGCCCGTGGGTGGGCATCACCTGATGAGCTTGAGTAGACCTTCCACCAGGGCTTGACCAGGCGGTTGCAGTGGTACACACAGAAGCCCTGCAGCAGCGGAACAAGCAGGGCGTGGTTATGAGAATATGGCCGTGAGCGAGTAGGGCGTGGTTGCAAGGGCACAGCACGCTGTGTAGCAGCATGCCGCCCTGCAGGGTGGAAGTGTGTGCCTGATCTGCCCACCGCTTCAGCTGTCACCGTGTGTTCGCCCAGCAACGCTGGCAAGTTAGCAAGTAAGGGCGCCATGCAAGCTCTGCTCCTTTGCGGCACCAGCAAACAGCAGGCGTCCCTGCCCCCACCTGCACTGCGGTGTTGGGCGCGTCCCGCATGAACCCGATGTTCACTTGGACGACGTGCTGCATCTGGAAGCCATGTTCATCCACCTCGTCGCTGCGAGCAGCAAGTGAAGGTGCAAGGCACGGTGTGGTGATGCTGGGCGCCTGGGGCTTGACAGACTCCAGGCAGTGCTGCATTCGCACCTGTTGCAGAGGTGTGCCAAAGCAGCAGCAAGGCTGTCAAGCATAAGCAACCGCTCACCGAATGCCACGTGGGCGGTACTCCTCAGCAACACAGCACTTCATCCAGGTGGAGAGGTCTGTGCGCTGCACGTCTGTGCCCCGCAGCCGCAGGCGGAAGCCAGGCGGCCAGCGGAGGAAGAGCAAGGACATGTAGGTTCGCAGGGACTGGTGCACAGCCATGCAGCGCTGCAGGCCCCTGTCCTCTGCCTGCTGCGCCCGCCCTGCAGAAAGATGAATGGGAGGGTGGGTGTCTGGGTGAGGAAATTTTGCACATGCCAGGTTTGTTGTCACATGCCGTACAATGCCTGCAGCCGGCATTGTACGTCTCCCACACGTATGCAGACCTGCCGGAATCACCCATCAAACAGCACGCGAGCCCACCTGGTAGGTTAGAATCCAGGGGCACTGCCTGGCTGGCACCAGAGTCCACCTCAGCTGCTGCCGCCTGCCGCAGGTCGGTGGGGTCAGAGGACCAGTCCAGCTCACAATCGCTGTGGGCTGGCCCACCACTGCTGCCGCCACTGCTGCTAGTGCCGTTGCCGCTGCGCAGCTGTGCCACCAGCAGCCGCGTGCCCTGGACAGGCATGGACGCAAGCTGCTGCTGCAGCCAGGCTTCGCTGGCGGCCCCAGGCCACCGGCAACAGATGGTGTCCAACGCCGCCTGCCAAGCTGCTGCTGCACTGTCGCCTGCTGCCGCCGCTGCGCCGCCCTTGTCAGGCATGGCGGCAATGTGCCGACTGCCATCTGCCGCCCAGTCCACTGCTGCCCCAGTCCCTTCTGCCCCCACGCCGGCAGCAGCAGCACAGCTGAGCAGCCCAGCGCTGGTGCCCTGTCCCTGCCGCTTGGTCAGCAGGAGGGCTGTGCTGCCCAGCCGCAAGGCCGCATGCTGCAGGTCCGTCCACCGGATGCCGTGGGAAGCAGCGCTGTCGCCGCCGTTGCCGCCCCGCTGCACGCCGACGCCCATACCCGGAGGAACTGCAGCGCTGCTGGCGTGGGCTCGGGACGAGATGCCCAGGCTGCGCCGCAGCTGCTGTGGGGACAGGCCGGGGCCGTCATCTTCAAACTGCAGCAACGGCCCCCGCATGGGGTACAGCGACGCCGGCGGCTGCTGCTCCCGCTGCGGCGGTGCTGGCTGCTGCTGTGCCTGCTGTGCTGCTGGGGTATACTGCTGTGGAGCCTGGGGCTGTGCCTGCCGCTGCTCCACTTGGCCCGGGCGCTGGTCCCCCCGCCGCTGGTCCTTTGGAGGCAGCAGCAGGTCAACATGCGCATAGCTGGCACCCCCTTGCTCCGCCCGCTGAACTGCCGCGGCCAGCACGGCTGCCACCGCACTAAAGGCTGTGCGGAATTGGCTAGGGAACGTAGCTGGGCGTGGCAGGGGTGGTGCAGCCGGGCTGCAGAGCGCACCAGGGGGCAGGGGGAGGTCGGTTTGTGGATGCCGCAAGGCGGAGCGTGCTGAGATGCTCTGGGGCGGGGCCACGGCAGGGCCGAGCAGTACACCGGCCGTGCCCTGCTGCCTCCCGACCTCCGAGCCATGCCCTGTCGCACCTGGCAGGCGTTGCAGCGCCACCATGGCCACCCGGCATGCCAGCCGGCGGCTGTGTCCCTACCACATCCGGCGGTGGTATTGTTGAGCCGGCGGCGGCAGCGGCGGCAGCCGCTAGGGTGTGGAGGGTGGGCGGCAGCTGGGCAGCCACTGCTGCCGCCGCATTGGCCTCTTCAGCCGTAGTTGAAGCGTCAGCGGCTTTCGTTGTGCGAAAGGACAACGAGCTCAGCCCCGCGAGCGGCAGTTCGCACAGGCTCTGCGGCGGCCGAAGGTGGCTGGCTGGTGGCTGGGGGAGAGGCTAGGATCGAAAGCAGGGCATTAAACACCTGTTAAACAGCCGTGGGTCTGGCAAAGTGGATTCCCGTAGATGCCTCGGGCTGTGGCCAAAAAAAAGGTTCGCGACCCCATGCAGTGCTCATTTGAGGCCTTGCAGGTCGCGCTGCAGCAGCGATCACTTCGAAATGACCAGTTGCAGCCATGACAATGCCCAATCGCCGTTGCGGCGCAGTCAATTTCGCCATCGTGCTGTGTCCTGCTGTGCAGCCCCCGCTGGTTTGCGGCAGGCGGCCTCCAGGAAGAACGGTCGAGGTCGTGCACACAAGCCCATCAAGCGGAACGGCTGCCGGGACGGCCTGGGCCGCACTTCCCGCAACTGCTGCCTGCGCTGCAGGGCGACATCCGCTGCCCAGCGCACGAGGTGCTGCCCCTCGATAGATCGACACTAGTGGCGGGGGGCGATCCGCACGTCACTGCCCCACCCCACTGCCGCCTTGCTGCCGCCGCAGCTGGCCGATGCGCCCGGCCGGCACGCCCCGCCGACTCTAGACCGCTGGCCCAGCCCTCCCTGCCAATGGCGCTGTGCGGCCTGTGCGAGGTGCTGTTTGATGTGGACAATGGCAACCAGGTGCGCCACGCTCTGGCCCCCTTTCAACCGACAGCTGCAGATGCTGCGGGAGCACAGTGCTGCTGCACCTTGCCAGGCATGACTGTCAAAGAATTGCCCCGCCCTGCAACCCACAGGTGGAGCACTGCTGGCCGCCCGGCGCATTCTCGGAGGAGGAGCTGGGGGACATTGCTTTCACGGCCTTCCCGGTGAGCCGTTGCATGCTCGCTGCTTCACTGGTCCAGAGCCAGCCTCCCACCTGGAGGCCCTGCCTGCACATACCGTGGCAGCTGCCACACACGTCGTATGCGTATGCACGCCGCCTCAAAGGCAGCAGCCTTACACAGATGCATGCACAGTGCATTAAGTGGCATGCACAACGCCTAACTATCTGACGCGCAGGACTCCATGAGCATGGAGCTGACCAGCCGGTCGGCGGTGCGCGACAGCTGCTATGCATTCCGCCTGCGCCGCCGCAGCCCGCCGCCCGGCGCACCGCCCCACGCCTTCCTGTATGGGTGAGCGCGCTGCAGGGGGTGTGGCAGCAGGCGTGTAGCTTGCTGGGGTGGCTGGGGCAACATGAATTTTCGTGTGCTGTTGTTGCCGCACCTGCGTGCCTTGTGTTGGTACCCTTCACGCCCACCACACGCATTTTCACCTGTGCTGCCCACAATCTGCCTTTAATTTGCAAGCAAACCCTACAGAGGCTCCAACCCAGCCTTCCAATCAGTTCGAATCAGTTAAAGGCCATCCCCTCCCCGCTGCCGCAGACACGTCTTCTGCCGGCAGCGCCAGGACGAGCGGCTGCGGCGCGGCTGCGAGCAGCGCTCCGTGGTGCTCCTTTCCTTCCTGCCGCTGCTGGGGCTGCTGGAGCCGCTGGCCCGGCTGGTGGGGCCTGCCGCCCTCAGCTATGGGCCGGATACGCTGCAGGAGGTGAGGGAGCGCCTGGCGGGGGGCAGGGTGTCATCAGTGCTTCAGCCAAAAACTTGCTTGCTGCTGTGGGCCGCCTCCTGGCCACATGCGCCTGGGGGCTGCCTGCCATGCCCACCGCTGGCTTTTTGTGCTGCCACGCTGCTTGCGGCTGCCAGGCAAGCCAACGCCTGCCGCCTCCTCCTCTGGCTGCCCTTGTGTAGGTGTACCGAGAAGTGCAGCAGCACTGGCCCGCCTTGGAGTGGGGCTGCCACACCAACCTGCCTGTGCTGGGGCTGGGCAGCTTGCAGCTCCACCTGCCGATGCTCACATCCCTGCCCAACAGCGCCCTGCCGGCGGCTGTGGCTGCCGCATTCGAGCAGCCAGCAGCGCACGAGGCGCACCAGCAGCAGCAGCAGCAGCAGCACGATCCTGGGGAGCTGCCTGCACCTGCGGTCGGTGGCCCTGAGGCCGAAGCCGTGGCGGCACCAGGTGCCGACCAGCCAGTGCATCCCGCCTCCGCGAGCCCTGTTGAGGTGGCAGCTGCCTTGGCTGATGAGCTGTATGACGCCACGGGCATCCCGCTATGCCTGCTGCCGGAGGCTTACGGTAAGAAGGTTTGAGGGACAGGCTGTGCGGGTGGTGCTTGTCGGGCAGCTCGGCATGCACCATGGTATGTGCAGCACGCCTTGTCATGCTGGCCGGAGGGATGTTCCGGGGCCCGCAAGCCTGTGTGCCGTGGTTGTCCCTGTATGTGCCACCTGCCTGCGCTTGCCTGTCCCCAAGCGCAGGCCAGCAAGAGCTGGAGCCCAGCCCCTTTGGCGACTGCGACTGCTTCACGCCGCTGCGCGGCGTGCTGCCCCAGCTGTGGGCGCTGTGGGAGCTGCTGCTGCTGGGCCAGCCGCTCATGGTGGTGGCACCCACGCCCGGTGAGTGCGCTAGCCTGCCGATGAAGGGCCATGCGGCCAAGCTGGGATGGTTGGACCATGCGACCAGGCTGAATCGGAGAAGCCAGCTGCCCGCCGACGATGGCAGTTGCTGCTGCTGGCCTCTTTGCCCTGTTTGTTCACACCCTTGCACTACTCTAGCTGGCTTCATGGGTGCTGTGTGTGGGAACAGATGATCAGGTGCCTGCCTGCCTGCCTCGTCCATTGCCCACCTGGCCGCCCGCTCAAGCCGCCTTTGCCCTGCCGCCCCACACCCAACAGGCGCCTGCTCCTCGGCGGTCGCGGCGCTGCTGTCCCTGCTGGCCCCCTTCCCTTTCTCTCTGGACTGGCGGCCCTACTTCACCATCCACGATGCCGCCTTTGCACGGCTGGCGGCGGGCGAGACGCCCACCGCTGCCAACGGCCTGCCCATGCTACTGGGCCTCACAAACCTGTACTTCCTCAAGGTGAGGCGCAAGCCTGCTGTGGCTTCTCCACTCCCTGCTTGTGCAACAGGTCTCAAATCCCGTCGTGTGCGATGGTCGCAAAGGCCTAGCCTGCCGTGATCTTGTTGCCTCGCACGCTTCAGCTCCCTCAAATGCCATGCAAGGCAAAACCAGACATGGTGGTCGTGCTTGCAGCAGGGCTTGCTTGGCTGCACTGTCTCCTGCTAGGTACATGACTTGTTGCACCACCCTGTCCTGGGCCCCCCCTCCTGTCGCAGGCGCTGCCGGAGTGGCCCAACGTGCTGTCCACTGGCTACACGGCTGCCACACTGGCGCCCTCAGCCTCGAATGACAGGCTGGATGAGACAGCCAATGGTAGCACGGGCGGCAACGGCAGCAGCGGGATGCAACCCTCTGAGTCAGCAGCCAGCCTGGCGAGCAGCATGGGCAGCAGCATGGCAGGCGGCGGCGGCGGGCCGGGCAGAGGTGTGGCGGCCAGCAGCAGCAGCAGCTGGCTGGGCGGCACTCTGCGCCGCACGCCAGCCAGCCCTGCAGCCCTGCTGTCTGGCCCTGTGGACCATTGCTGGCTGCAGTTCAAGCCGCACTCACGGCTGGACAAGACAGTGCTTGACCGGCTGGTGCAGCTGCAGCCGTCAGGTGCGGTAATCACTCTGTGACGGCTTGCAGGCAATGCTGGGCTCTGGCTGAGGCTGCTTCACAAACAGCGCTTTTCTGCTGTGTGCCCGCGTGGCAGCCGGGAGCGGCTTGCAGTCTGGTCCGTGCTGTCGTGAAGCATTTTACCGTTCCTCTGGCCTCCCACCAGAACAGCTCGCCGCCCTGCTGCCCTGTCTTTGCAGACCCCGCCGATAAGTGGCGCCGGCTGGCGGCAGTCAACAGCGGCATGCTGCGGCGCCACTTCCAGGCAAGCGTCCGTGGAGTGCCATGTTGTGGCGGGGCCACTTGTTTCAGCCTGAGGCCAACAGGCACAGCTGCATGCGGTGATGTCTTGGCTGCATGCACGGCGTGCCCTGCCAATGGGCCATCCTGCCCTGCCATCTGCGCAACTTGCAACACTCATCGCCTACCCTCCCTCCCTCCACAGGAGCTGACAAAGGCGGTGCTGTTCCCGCTGCTGCCCTACCTGTCGCCCACGCTGCCGCCCGGGCCGCAAGCGGGGCAGCGGGCAGACCCCAAGGGTGAGTTGCGGGCGGGGTTGTGGCGCTGCAAGCTGCCGCATTGGCCTGCAGGGGCATTGCAGGCGTCTGGACTGTCCTCGCATCCAAGCAACCCCTTAGCCCACCAACCGAGCTCAACACCCACCGTCTGCCCCGTCCCTAGCTGCAGCGGCAGAGGCGTCAGCGCAGCCGCCGCCGCTGCCACAGGTGGACCCGGCCGCACTGCTAGATCAGCTGGCTGGACGGGATGCTGTGCTGCCCGAGATCCTGCTTGAGGTGAGCCAAAACTGTATGGGCACGTGAGCGTAACCCTGACGTAGTGGCCTTGCCTCGGCGATGCCCCTGAACATGTATGTATGCACTTGCATGATGGCTAGCAGACGTGCGGCAGCTCGACAGGCAGGCTCTACGCACCCTCTTGCGCCAACCTGCAGTTGCCTTGCATGACAAACAACAAACCTCCTGCTAAACCGCTGCGCAGCGGTTCGGCGGCAAGAAGGGGCTGCTCGCCTTTTACGAGCGCTTTTTGCGCTCGCCCAACCTGGCGGCCTTCATGCACACCCGGCGGCTGGCGGCAGAGGAGTGGCAGCGGCAGCGCTGGGACGCTGCGGCAGCGGCGGCAGCAGCGCCCATGCGCGAGCTGCTCTCTGTGGAAGCATTCTTTCGAATCGAGCAGCAGCTTGCGGCGACGAGGGTGCAGCTTGCGACAGCCAGCGGTGGAGCAGCCGGCGGCAGCGCGAGCAGTGAGGCTGCCGCCGTGGCTGCGCTTGCGTCGCAACTGCAGGAGCAGCTGCAGCTGGCCTTTGAGGGCCTGCCGGACGACCTGCAGCAGGCGATTCTGCAGACGCCCTCCCATGCAGAGCTGCTCAGCGGCGGCGACAGCCAAGGGCCAGCTGCGCCACAGGAGCAGGCAGGGGAAACGGGCAGCAGCGATTGATGCACTGCTTGCCTGCATTCTTACCAGGCGTGATCAAATGAAATGACTTTGTGATATTCAATTGGAAGGTGCGCTTGTCCAGGAGCAGATGGTGTGCATCCCGGCTGTGGAACATGCCGCCCCTCCGTGCGGTGCCTTTTGACTGCTGGCGAGCGGAGGGCACCCTGGGGCGTGGCACCCCTTCGCGCCCGCATGCTCGCGTTCTTTGGTGTCCCCCGAAACCGATTGCGCGACCTGTGGGCGGCGAACGAGGCAGCGCGTCAATCAGACCCCATTGGGGTGCCAGCCTGGGTGCCGCCAACCTGGCACTCCGGGGTTGGCGCCGCCGGGGGCTCTCAAGACCGGATCGCCCCCTCGAAGGCCTGTCAGCCTACCAGAAGCGCTGTTACAGCTGGACAATTGGGGTCAGAGGCGTCCAGCCCGGCGACTCCCCCTGCGAAAGGCGGAGCTCCAGATACCCCGTCGCGGCGCGCCGGTGCACACAGACCCACTTCGGAAGCCCGAAATTGCGGGCGCCTGAGGGGGCTGCCAGCCATTGACTCGAGCATCGTGCCATCGACCAGGAGAAGTCCGCACAGGCCCTGACCAAGCCCCGGGGGGCTCCATACCACCACGGCTAACGTTTCAAAGCGGGAGCCATGCCGCTCCGAGCGGCCGGGAAGGCAGCGGTGGCGGCACTGCTGCTCGCGGTGTGTGCAGCCGCCGCCGCCACCGACCGGCGACGACTGGGCGCCACCCAGGTGAGCCAGACCTGCTACACCATTGGCCTTTGGGAGCACCCCATCACGCTGCCAGGCGGGTACCCCGCCTTGCCTCCTCCCCGCCGCCCGCCGCCAAGGGGCACCCAATCCGTAGCTCGGTACCCAGTACATGTGGCATCAACCCCGCTCCTGCCCTTGCCCCTGTCCCTGCTGCAGCAGCCAGCCTACCAGACGGTGCCCGGCAAGATCATCGTCAAGCTGCGGGACGACTACATGCAGGTGGGCTTAAGCCTCCGCTCGCCAAGGCCTATGCATGGCAGCAGCTGCCGCCACAGCTTCCGGCGGCAGCTGCTGCACGTGTACAATCGAACAATCCCCCAACCTCAACGGGCCGGCCCAAACGCACCTCCCGGCGCTTCAGCCCTGTGACCTTGACAATTGATTACCTGCAAACCATGCAGGTGATGAGTGAAGACAAGGATGGCCTGCGCTACTCGCGCCCCGCGGGCCTGAACAATGCCGCAATGTACCACATCACCGATGGCAAGTCCCTCGATGAAAAGCTGGCGCAGATCAACAGCATGGCAGGTGGGCGCGATGCCGGCTTGGGAAGCAAGTACAGGTGGCATAAGTACAGTGCCCAGCTGGTGCTTGCTGTGCTGATCGGGTGGTGTGGAGGGGAAAGGGCTCCCCAGCGCTGGACCCCAGCCCGCCTCCTCTGCCCTCTGCTCTCCTCACACCACCACCCAGCGCTCGCCCCCACCCTGCCCCACCCTGCTGCAGCCGTGGAGTTTGCTGAGCCGGACTACCGAGTGAGCGTCAACTGGGTGCCCAACGACGCGCTGCTCAACCTGCAGTGGCACCACTCGACGATTGGCAGCCAGCAGGCGTGGCAGACCGCCACCGGCAAGGGAGACGTCAAGGTGCGGCAGGGGCTGCTGTGGCTGTTGCGCCGAGCTGGGCAGCTGCATGGTACTGCAGACCAGTTGTGTGCCGCTGGCATGCTGCCATGTGCACAGCACTGTTGAACCAAGGCAGGCTTCCACATCAATCCTTTGCAGGTCTGCCACCTGGACAGCGGTGTGCGCTTGGACCATCCCGACCTCAAAGGCCACGTGGTGGGCGGGTGGAACCTGGTCCCAGAGATTCAGGTGCACCCACAAGGGGAATAGAGGGAGGGCTTCCGTGAGCCTGGTGCATTCTCTGCTGCCGCGCCTTCTGCGTCCACGAACAGCATTCGGAAGACAGGTTGCACCGCTGGCATGGCTCTAAACAACTCTAAAGTCAGAAAACCCTGTTCCCTCCCCTGTTGCAGTCCTTCGACCAGCCGACCCCCTCTCCAGGCTCCGCCCAGTACAAGAACTTTAACGACACCTACGGCCATGGCACCCACACAGCCGGCATCATCGCCGCCACCGGCAACAACGGGTAAGCCACGCATCATGCCTCGGCTGTGCATCGTGCTGCATGCTTGCTTCCAGCACAACCGGCGCCTTGCATGGGCTTGACTTTGCATCCCATGTGGACGCCCCGCCCTGTTGTGCAGCCTGGGCGGCACGGGTGTGGCCATGGACGTCAAGCTGCTGGTCTGCAAGTTCATCTGGGATGACGGCATGGGCTCTGTGTCCGACGCCCTGGAGTGCCTGCGGCTGTGCAAGGAGGCGGGGGCCACCATCAGCAGCAACAGCTGGGGCGGCGTGCCCAACTCTCGTGAGTGGCTGGGGCGGGAATGCACAGGGCGGTGTGGTTGGGGGATGTCAAAGGGGTCACTGTACTGCAATGCACACAGCTGGTTGCATTCCTTGCAGTTCACGGCACACATCTGGAGGCCATGCTAGCGCACGTGCAACCTTTGCCCAGTGTCTCCTGCCCTCCTAACCGCTGCTCTCGCCTGCCCGCTCACCCTCGTGCCCACCCTCCCCACCCCCCTGCCCGTCTGCAGGCCTGATCGAGGAGGCCCTCAAGCAGGTGCAGGAGGCCGGCATGCTGTTCGTGGTGGCCAGCGGCAACCACGGAGTGGACCTGGACGCACGACCCGCCTTCCCCGCCTCCTCACGGTGTGTCAGGAGTGATAGTTCCCTTACGTGCATTGTCCACAGGCTGCCGCCTGCACTGCTGCCTGCATGGTGCAGCGAGTGAGCAGCTGGGTTCTGCCTCCTGCTGCAACCAAGCAGCATATCCACATCTTGCTGCCTCCTGCCCTTGCCCCTGTGATCAAAACTTGCAGGATGGAGAACATGATTGTGGTGGGATCCACGGGCATGGGAGACGAGATGTCGTCGTTCTCAAACCGGGGCAGGTGCGGGCCAGGTTAATGTTGGGAGTGTGGTGCTGATGCCTGCTCAGAGGGGCTGTCTGCTGGGCAGGCGTGTGCCTCCAGTTGAGCGAGCTGCTGTCACCTCGGCCCGGGCAAAACTCCAGCAGCCAGCTAGCCCTGGCCATGGGCCCTCGAGGCAGTCATACATGCGCCAACCGACCGCGCTGCTCCCATGTCCGCCTGCTGCAGGACCACGGTGCACCTGACCGCACCTGGCGAGGCGATTGTGTCCACCCTCGTCAACGGCTGGTACGGCCCCATGGACGGCACCTCCATGTCAACCCCCATGGTGGCGGCCGCTGCGGCCCTGCTCCAGAGCGCAGCCAGCAAGTGCGTATGGCAATGGGGAGGGTCTAACAAGCTACATTGTTGAAATGCCCTGACTGCTCTCTCTGGTCCTGAAGTCACTACTTGGTCTCATACTCACAGCTGCCCTCCCCCGCCACCACCATTACAGAGTCGGTGTGCGGCTGAGCCACGTGGAGACCAAGCGCCTGCTCCTCACTTCCGTGGATGCCAGCATGTCTCCAGATACGGCCGCCGGCACCATCACTGGCGGGCGGCTCAACGTGGGCACAGCCATGCGGGCCCTGGCCCTGGTTTTGAAGGAGCGCGGCCTGCCGGCACTACCAGGAGCCCCCACGGACGATGCCGCAGCGCTGCAGCTGAGGCAGCGCATGCTGCAGTCGCCCTGGGGGCAGCTGCTGCTGGCCAGCACCGCGGCGCGCCAGCCGACCGCAGCGGGCGCAGCAGGCGCGCTGGCGGCAGCGGGCAAGCCCGGCGCAGCAGCCACGGCAGGCAAGCCAGTCAAACAGGGCGCGGCGGTCAAGCCGGTCAAGCCGGGCACAGCAGGTGTGGCGCCAGCGGGCGGGGCAGGTGCCCTCAAGGCAAAGGACCTCACGGTTGGGCCCCTTGACGGCCTGGCCCCTGCCAGCCCAGTCCTGGCTGAGGCCCCGCTCCCAGCCCCAGCTGCCGAGGCGGCCGCACCCGCCCCAGCGCCCACAGAGCTGGCTGCCGAGGCGGCGGTGCAGGCTGCCGTCATGCCACCGCGCCAGCACCGCCGCCTCAGAATGGCAAGCATATAGCTGGGCGCCAGTCAGCGCAGACGTGCCTCCTTTTCTCCCCGCGCCGCTCGCCTGCCGCCCGACGAGGCACGCAGCAGCTAACAAGCAGCCCCGAGATTTCAAGGGAGCTCTCTTGTTAGCTGCCCGCTGCTTGCGCCCCGCCCGTTTTTGGCCTCTGACCTGCGCTGCCATCAGCACGCAGGTCAGAGGTCCCGTCCTGTATTGGTTGCCCCATTCCATTGCCCCACCTACACCCACGCGACGCAACGGTCGCGGCACCTGTTTACTACCCCTCACTTTCCTCACTACGCGCAGCGTAAGTAGCACCCGCCGCCATTCCGAGCGAGCTCCTGCTTACGTACCGGCCCTACCTTCTTGTCCGCTCTATTCCGCTCCCTGTGCACCCTGCACTCGCCATCCTGAGAGCGCGCCTTGCCTCCAGACCCCCAATCTTGTTAAGCATGCCTTCCACATCTGCATACACTTGGCCCCAGGCCTATATGCGGGGCCCATCTGTAATTATAATGCATCAAAGCAGCCAGGCAGTGACTAGCAGAGGGCAACTGCGGCTTGACACTGCCCCGAATGTGCATTTCCGGCTGCGTTTCTTAGAGCAAGTGCTGTTGGCTACCGTCACCCAGCCACTTGCAACAGTCGCCAGTCGCCCCTTGCGATAGCTGTCATCAGGCCATCCTCAGGCTGCCTTCATGACTGCTCACATGCCCTGCAGCTTCTCCTGCACCTCCTTGCTTGCGCTGGCCGCCAGCCCCTGCACAGCATGACCACAGCAGGCACAGCATGGAGCACGAGTGAATGCGCCAGCAGGCATCCGGCCATCCGAGGCAGCTGCTGCCACAAAACTTGTCCACAGGAGCTGCTGCAACACTCCCTGGCTTGCACTTCCAATGTAATAATGCAAATTTGATACAATTGCGTCTTCCTCACCTTCATCAGCAGCTCCGTCATGGCGCTGCTGCCGCCCTCCTGGAAGGAGCACGTGAGGCTGTTGTCCTGGCTGCCCACTGCCAGGCGGGCTCCGGGGGCAACCATATACGACACCCCCGGCCGAAGCTCAACTCCATCCAGCCAGCAGTTGGTGGGCGCCAGAAGCATGTCTGGGTCGGCAGACAGCGTGGTGCAGAACAAGCGCCCGCCCTTCCACTCTGCAGCGGCGGGGGGGTGGGTCTCACATGACTGGAAAGCACATGGGTTTGCCATTGCACTAGCAGCAGTGTGGGGGCCTGCGATGATGCGTTGGGGTCCGCCTGCCGAACAGCACCCGAGCCCTCCCAAGCCAGCCACCGCACCTAGCCGCGCATGCTGCGCCGCCACGCCGCTGCCTTCCAGCTGCAGGTCAGCATCTGCTGCACTGCCCACCACAAGCGAGCTGCTTGGCATGGCAACTTGGGTGCCGCCTGCGAGCTGCAGTGTGACGGGCGGTGCTGCGCCGCCTCCCGCCGCCGCTGCCACTCGCAGCTGTGCCGCTCGCCGGCCCGCGACTAGGCGGCCCGCAGCACGATGCCTGACTTGCACGGCCGTGCAGCGAGGCAGGGGGTGGGGGCGAACCAGTGCGAGCGGCATCGGGCTGTGGTGCTGTGGCGGCCCTGCAAGCGCTTCAGAATTGCACAAGAGTTGTGAATAACGACCGCGTGCGTCTGTGCTGGTAATGTGAAGCCGATTGGGCAGCACTGGTGCAGCTGTGGCGTGCCGACTGTATCGCAGCACGCAAACCGGCTCGGTCCCCTGATCATCTTGCAGGGCGCACGTTACACACGAAAAAAAAAGACGAGCTGGAAGGGGTCTGTTGGTGCTGGAAAAGGGGTGGAAAACTCTGGGACAAAGAGCCATGTAACAGAAGTGTATGGCCCGCAGCGGTTGAGCTACTGCTGGCTCACGTTGTGCATGTGTAAGTGGGAGGCAAGAGTGGTGAAGAGATGGGGGCTGGAGCGGGAGGGTTGGCTTGCACAGGTAATGCTGGAGTTGGCAGATTAAGCGTGGGCTGGAAGGGGGACCAGTGGTGGTAAGCGCTGCCGCTGACTCGGAAGGGGGACGCACAGCTCGGCAGAACAGCGTTTAATGGCGGGGAGATATGAAGGGGGGCGCTCTGGCTCGTTGGAGCACTCTGGCTCGCTGGAGGGTGGCCTGCAATGTAGGACGAGTCTTGTCCAAGTAGGGTCCGTGCAAAGATCAAAAAGGGAGCGGAAGGAAGGCATGAAGGGGAGAGGG
>VFQQ010001384.1_pt1 | contig 34331 bp, 28 predicted proteins | sample 3512341 | NCBI WGS metagenome assembly VFQQ01 (sample SAMN10412373, study PRJNA504923) | tailings metagenome | isolation source: Relicate 2 Philex TSF1 revegetated site | place: Philippines: Tuba, Benguet | collected 2017-08-29 | reverse complement strand
ATAACAACCGCCCCGAGTCGGCTCACGCTGACTCGGGGCGGTTTGTTTTTGCGCGATGGCATAAGCCGCGGAGATCCGAGAGGCGGCGGACTCCGTTGGCGATCCGGGTGCGAAGCACACTTCGCTGGCGAGTCGCGGCTCAACTGGTGCGCTGTCAAGTTGGCTGGCGGCAGGACCCGTCCATTCTTCTGAAACGACGTTCCGCAAAGGGCATCTTCATGACAGGGCCGGATCTCTTCGGTGTCGCAGTACGGACCATCGGTCTCCTCAAGCTTGTCGCCTCCTTCTGGGTCGGCTGCCTGTGGATCACAACCGGTGTGTTGGGACCACGCGGTCAGCACTGGCCTCTGTTCTTCCTGGCATTCGGACTGATCGTCGGCGGCCTGTTCTGCCTGCGATCTGCGGACCTTGTTGTGCTGTTTGCCTATCCCACCTCGTGGTTCACTCCGGGCGGGCTGCGGAAATCCGAACCGCCCGCGGCGTGAGAGTTCCCTCCGAAGGGGACCTCGGTTCGAATTCAACACGACGGACAGCCGCAGGAACTACTCCGCTTCAGAACCCGCCGGTATACTGCCGGATCGCATTTCTCGAAGAGTCAGGCTGTTCGATATGAAAGTTCTCGTGATCGGTCAGGGGGGGCGGGAGCACGCGCTGTGCTGGAAGCTGGCGCAGTCCCCCAAGGTGAGCAAAATCTTCTGCGCCCCCGGCAACGCGGGGACCGATCTCGACGTGACGAACGTCGACATCCCCGCCATCGACATCGAACGGCTGGTCCGGTTCGCGGCGAAAGAGAAGATTGACCTGACCGTCGTCGGCCCCGAAGCCCCCCTCGTCGCCGGCATTGTCGACGCCTTCCAGGCGGCCAAGCTCAAGGTCTTCGGACCGTCGAAGGCGGCCTCCCAGCTCGAAGGGAGCAAGGTTTTCTTCAAAGAGGTCATGCGGAAGGGGAACATCCCGACCGCCGAAGGCCGGACCTTTACGACGGCGGACGACGCCCTCCGGTTCGTCCAGGAGCGGGAGGACGCGGCCCACGTCGTGAAGGCCGATGGCCTCGCTCAGGGGAAAGGGGTCATCGTCTGCTCCAATAAGGGAGAGGCGATCGACGCGATCCAGCGGATCATGGTCAAGAAGGAGTTCGGCGCCGCGGGAGACCGGGTCGTCATCGAAGAACGCCTTCAGGGGCAGGAGGTCAGCATCCTCGCCGTCGTCGACGGCCGGACGATCATCACCCTCGCCCCCGCGCAGGACCACAAGGCGGCCTGGGACGGCGACCAGGGACCGAACACCGGCGGGATGGGGGCCTACACCCCGGCCCCGTTCGCCACGCCGCAGCTCTTGGCGGATGTCGAAACCAAGATTCTCATTCCGACCGTCCACGCGATGAAGCGGATGGGGATCGAGTTCCGCGGGATTCTCTACGCGGGACTGATGCTCACTCCGCAGGGCCCCAAAGTCCTCGAGTTCAACTGCCGGCTCGGCGACCCTGAGACGCAGCCGGTGCTGATGCGGCTGAAGTCGGACCTGTACACGCTCCTCTCCGCCGCGGCGGACGGACGGCTGCAGGACCTGCCGGCGCTCGTCTGGGACGAGCGTCCGACGGTCTGCGTCGTGATGGCGGCCGAGGGATATCCGGGCAAGTATCCGAAGGGACAGCCGATCCGCGGCCTTGAGGCAGCGGCGCAGCTTCCCGACGTCAAGGTGTTCCACGCCGGCACGACCCGCAAGGACGACCAGATCCTGACCGACGGCGGCCGGGTGCTGGGGGTGACGGCGATCGGCGACGATCTCGACGACGCCAAGCGGAAGGCTTACGAGGCGGTGAAGTGCATCCGCTGGGAAGGGGCCTGGTGCCGCAAGGACATCTCGGACAAGGCCCGGGCTTCGAAGCCCTAGAAGCCATCCGCTTCCCGAACGAATCGGGTTGTCCGGAAGGGTTCGCGCGACGAGATCGAAGCTGCGGCGAGCGGCGGTCGATGTCGATTCGGGGCAAGCCGTGACTATTCGCAAGAACGCGAGAGGGTGGCTGTGGGACTGCTGGTCGCGATCGAAGGCATCGATGGTTCCGGCAAGGGGACGCAGGCGGCGCGCTTGCATCAGGCGCTGACGGCGGCGGGGTGGAAGTCCGCGCTGCTGGGATTTCCGCGGTATTCCGAGACGTTCTTCGGGGCGCGGATCGGCGACTTTCTGAACGGCCGGTTCGGGGCGCTCGGCGAGGTCGATCCGTTTCTGGCGGCGACGCTCTATGCGGGGGACCGGTTCGAGTCGCGGGAGCTGCTGATTGAGACACTCAAGCAGAGCGACGTGGTCGTGCTCGACCGATACGTGTCGTCGAACATCGCTCATCAGGCGGGGAAGCGAAGGGACGCGGACCGGCTGCGGCTGCGGAACTGGATCGAGCATCTCGAGTTCGAGGTGTACCGGTTGCCGAGGCCGGATCTGGTGCTGCTGTTCGATCTGCCGGCGGTGAAGGCGGCGGAGCTGATCGCGATGAAGGCGAAGCGGGGGTACACGGACCAGGCGGCCGATCTGCAGGAGGCGGACCGGGCGTATCAGGAGAACGTGCGGGCGGCGTATCTGGAGCTGGCGGCGGGGCCGGGATGGGAGACCGTTTCGGTGCTGAATGACCAGGGTCTGCGGGGGATGGACGACATCGGTGCCGAAGTCTTCCGGCACGTCGAATCCCGCCTCAAAGCGGCCCCCTGACCAGCGTCCCGCTGGACCGGGGTGGGCGGTGGCGATGGGTTGGGCTAAGACGGTGTGTTCGCCCGGCGCGGTGAGCGCGCGAAGGCTCTATCCACGTTCTGGCCGGCCCGGCGTCGCTTGCTCAAACCCATCGTCCCACGGCCACCCGGGTCCAGGGGCGGAGCTCCTGGCCGCCGGAGGCGCTTTTCGTTGTGGAACGGTCCAACCGTCTCCGGGCACCGCCATCGGCAATTTTCGCCGAATCGGTTTCCCGGAAGGTCGGCCGCGAGGGCGCAACCCCGTCCCGCAAGGAGTCTTCCAAGCTGAAAGCGGCCCGCGGCGGGCATCTCGATAGCCAAGCTCCGGCCCGCGTGCGATGATGGCCGAAGAGGATCCGGCGGTCGCTCGACTGGATGAACGTCCCTCGATCCGGAGTCGTTTCGCGATGGAGTCGACCTTGAACTCGGTTCGAGAGATGGCGATTGGCCGACGGATCGGGCTGACGCTGCTGGTCCTGGGACTGGCGTGCGGGACGGCTGCCGCGGAGAACGCGGCCCCGACCGGGCTCGCGGCGCTTCTGGCTCAGCTCGAGACCGGGACATTTGCCGAGCGGACGAGCGCCGAGGCGCAGCTCTTCGAACTGGGGAAGGACGCGATCCCCGAGCTGCAGACAGCGGCGAAGACCGGTTCTCCCGAACTGTCGATGCGGATCGTCCGGGTGCTGCGGCGGATTTATCTTTCTGATCAGGGGCCGACCGGCGATGCGGCCGAGACCGCCCTGGAGACGCTGGCGCGGAACGATGCGGTTGCGGCGGCGGACGTCGCCCTCGATACGATCGAAGTCGATCGGGAGACCCGGGCGATCAAGGCGATCGAGACATTGGGGGGAAAGGTCCGGCTGGAAGAAGGCCGCTATGAAGGCCGCGCGGAGCTGGAGATCCGGCTCGAGGAGGGCTGGAAGGGTGGCGAAGAGGGACTGAAGTACTTTTCGCGGATCCGGCCGGAGCGGCGGATGATGGTGACGGTGATCGACGGGTGCGGCGTCTCGAGCAAGGCGGCGCACCAGCTGCAGACCGACCATCCCTGGCTCACGATTCAGGAGCGGGGGGCGGCGACGCTGGGGATCGGGCCGGACCCGTTCCCGGGGCGGGTCGGCTGCGTCATCGGCAACGTCCTGCCCGACAACGCCGCCCACAAGGCGGGAGTGCTCGTCGGGGACCGGATCGTGAAGGCGAACGACCGGGAGATCGAGAACTTCAACGGGCTCGTCGAGTACCTGCGGAGCCGCAAAGTGGGCGAAGAAGTGAAGCTCGAAGTCGAGCGGGACGGGGAACCGGTGGAGCTGACCGCGAAGCTGCAGAGCTGGAAGAGCATCGATGATGCGCTTCCGAATTCGACGCTCCGCCGCCAGCCGCCGCCGGCGTTCATCGTGCCGCCGACGCCGATTCCGCTTGCCCCTCCGAAGGCGATCCCGGACGGTCCCTCCCTGCCGCGGCGAAGCGATCCATCGAAGTAGGCCGCGGGCCACAGAAACGGGACCTCACCGACTCGGGAGGTCTGGAAGATGTCTTGGGGGACGGCTTCGCTGCGCCGCGAGCCGGGCTCCGCTTTCCTCGGAACCCGACCATGCGCATCGGAGTCGTCGCTCTTCTGCACGAGTCCAACACGTTCGTCACGCCGGCGACGACGCTCGAGAATTTTCGAGGGAACCTGCTCGCGACCGGTGAGGCTGTCCGGACGGCCCTGACCGGGACGCACCATGAGGTAGGCGGGTTCTTCGCGGGGCTGGAGCGGGAAGGGCTCGAAGCGGTGCCGATTTTCGCCGCACGGGCGATCCCGTCGGGAACGGTAACGGCGGGTGCGTTCGAGGAGCTGCTGAGCGATCTGGAGACGGAGTTGCGGGCTGCGGGTCCGCTCGACGGGCTACTGGTCGCGCCGCATGGAGCGACGGTCAGTGAGAAGTATCCGGACGCCGACGGAGAGTGGCTGCGGCGCGTCCGGGAAATCGTCGGCCCGCGGATGCCGATCATCGGAACGCTCGACGCGCATGCAAACCTGTCGCCGCAGATGGTCGCGGCGACCGATGCCCTGACGGCGTACCGGACGAATCCGCATCTCGACCAGCGGGACCGTGGGATCGAGGCGGCGACGCTGATGGCCCGGACCGTGCGGGGAGAGATCCGGCCGGTGCAGGGGGCGTCTTTCCCGCCGGCGATCATCAACATCGAGCGGCAACTCACCGCTGAGCCGCATATCGTTCCGCTGTACCGGCACGCCGAGGAGATCCGGTCGCGGGCGGGGGTGCTGTCATCGAGCATTCTGCTCGGCTTCCCGTATGCGGACGTTGAGGAGATGGGGGCGGCGTGCCTTGTGGTGACGGATGGCGATCCGGCGCTGGCTCAGACGCTGGCGGATGAACTCGGCACGGATCTGTGGGGCCGCCGGGCGGACTTCGCCGGGCAGTTCATCTCACCGGAGGAGGCGATTGCCCGGACGCGCGGCCTCCACGCGCCCGCCTGTCTGCTCGACATGGGGGACAACGTCGGGGGTGGAGCGCCGGCGGATGGAACGATCCTGGCGCGGCAGCTTCTCGGGAGCGGACTCAAGTCGTTTGCGTGCCTCTACGATCCGGCGGTGGTCGAACAGGCGCGGGAGGCGGGGATCGGAGCGACGCGGCGGTTCGAGATCGGGGGGAAGACCGATCGGCTGCATGGGGCTCCGCTGGCGGCCGAGTTCACGGTGCGGAGCCTGCATGCGGGAACGTACACCGAGCCGCTGGCGCGGCATGGGGGGATCCGGGAGTACGATCAGGGGCCGACCGTGGTGCTGGAGCATGCCGGGGGGCTGACGCTGATGGTCAATTCGCGGCGGACGCCGCCGTTCAGCCTGGAGCAGCTCCGGAGCTGCGGGCTGGATCCAGCGGGGTTCCAGGCGCTGGCGGCCAAGGGGGTCAATGCTCCAGTGGCGGCTTACGCGGAGGTCTGTCCGCACATGATCCGGGTCAATACGCCGGGGTGTACGACGGCGGACGTCAGCCAGCTGACGTATCAGAACCGGCGGGTGCCGCTTTACCCGTTCGAGGATGCGGACTGGGCGCGGTAGCGATGATGCCGATCACTCCCCGTCGAGGAACTCCCAGTGGGCGAAGGTGGCGGCCTGGCCGGCCGGGGTGCCGTCGGCGGTGACGACGTTCCAGACGACGGCCTGGTCGATGCGGAAGCGGCGGCCGGTGGAGGCGATGCGGATGCCGCGGTAGTCGTCGATGTACCCTTTGCTCCGAGTGGCTTCGAGCATGCGGGCCCGTTCGTCGCGGTGGAGGGGTTCGGCGGTGAGGCGGGAGGGGGTGCGGGTGAAGGTGGGGAGGTCGACTTCCCAGAGTCGGAGGGCGGTGGCGTTGCCGTAGTTGAGGACGGGGTCGGCTTCGGTGCCGTGGGAGACGAGGACGAAGGGGGCTTCGTAGAGCCGCTTGGATTCTTCGGCCGGGTTGCCTGATCGGGGGACGAGTTCACGTCCGAGCCAGCGGGCGTAGGAGTTGAGGATCTGCTGGGTTCGTTCGATCCAGCGGGGGGTGGTGTAGGGGGGCTCGGGCAGCGGATCGGACATCAGTTTCGAAGCCTGGGAAGGAGAACGGTGTCGCCTCGGTGGAGCGTAGCGGAATCGCCGCCGGGCTCGAACCACGTACCGGCCGGTACGACGCCGCCCGCTCAAACCCATCGCCCCACGGCCACCCGGGTCCAGGGGCGGAGCTCCTGGCCGCCGGAGGCGCTTCTATCGTGGAACCATGGCAAACAACGGACGACGGATCGCAGATCGGCGTTGAGGACTCCCCTCTCCATCACGCTGGCCTCGCACTCCCCGCGGTCAAGGAGAATGGGAGCCCGCGACACCGGTTCCCAGTATGGACACCGGCGGTTCGCCATGGTTCCACCACCCAAAGCGCCTCCGGCGGGGCCAGCGTCCCGCTGGACCGGGGCGGCGGAGCACGATGGGTTGCGCAAGGGATGCTGCGACGCCAAGGGACGGTGTTTGGGAGGACGGCTTCGCGATAACTCTCGGGCGACAACCGCCGGCAGGACACGACTTCACACCTTCATCCGGGTCCGTGACTTCCCACTTGGGGTGCGTTATTCTGCCTCAGATCGACAGGCTCTTGCGCGTTGTGTTGTCCCACTGCGGCGGGCAACGGCAAGCGAACTCATACGTTGGAGATTGATCATGCCCGCCTCACGACGCAGCTTCCTCCGCGGCACCGCCATGGGCTCCCTCGCCCTCCTCGGCGCCGGCCGGACCGAATACCTCCACGCCGAAGAAGAGAAGCAGAGCAAAAGCCCCAACGAAAAAATCGCCATCGGCCTCATCGGCTGCGGCGGCCGCGGCGGAGATCACCTCAGCAACTACGTCAGCCGCTCCGACGCCGAAATCACCTTCTGCTGCGACGCCGACGAAGGACGAGCCCAGGAAGCCGCGTCCGCCATCGAGAAGAAGACCGGCAAACGCCCCAAGGTCGAAACCGACTTCCGCCGCGCCCTCGAAGACAAGTCCCTCAACTGCATCTCGACCGCCACCCCCAACCACTGGCACTCCCTCGTCGCCATCTGGGCGATGCAGGCGGGCAAAGACGTCTACGTCGAAAAACCGGTCAGCCACAACGTCTGGGAAGGCCGCCAGGCAGTGAACTGGGCTCGGAAACTCGGGCGGATCTGCCAGTGCGGCACCCAGTCCCGGTCGAGCCCGAGCCTCAAGCAGGGGGTCGAGTTCGTCCAGAGCGGCAAGCTCGGGAAGATCCTGTACGCGATCGGCACCTGCTACAAGCCGCGGCCATCGATCGGCAAGCTCGACAAGCCGCTGCAGATCCCGGCGTCGATCGACTACGACCTGTGGTGCGGCCCCGCCGCCAAGGTCGACCTGTACCGGCCGAAGCTCCACTACGACTGGCACTGGGACTTCAACACCGGAAACGGGGACATGGGGAACCAGGGGATCCACCAGATGGACATCGCCCGCTGGTTCCTGGGCGAAAAGGCCCTCTCGCCGAAGATCTGCAGCGTCGGGGGACGGCTCGGCTACGACGATGCCGGGAACACGCCGAACACGCAGATCGTGATCCACGACTTCGAAGCGGCTCCGCTGATTTTCGAAACCCGGGGTCTGCCCAAGGCGAAGCTGAATTACAAGGAAGGGATGGACACGTACCGCGGCTCGACCGTGGGGGTGATCATCCAGTGTGAGCAGGGGTATGTGGTCGTTCCGTCCTACAGCCAGGCGACGGCGTACGACAACGACAACAAGGAAGTCGGCAAGTGGAGCGGCGGCGGCAACCACTACGACAACTTCCTCAAGGCAGTCCGGTCGCGGCAGCACACGGACCTCAATGCCGACATCCTTGACGGGCACCTGTCGAGCGCTCTGTGCCACACGGGGGCGATCTCGCACGTGCTGGGTAAGAAGATGACGGCCGAGGAAGCCGCGGCGGGGACGAAGTCCAACCCGCAGTGGTCGGACGCGTTCGACCGGATGGCAGCGCACCTCAAGGCGAACCAGGTCGACATCGAGAAGCCGTCACTGACGGTCGGTCCGTGGATCGAGATGGACCCGGTGGCGGAGCGGTTCAAGGACAACTCGGCCGCGAACGAGCTGCTGACGCGGAAGTACCGGGAGCCGTATGTGGTTCCGGAATGCCCGGCCTGATTCCAATTGCTGAATCGATCAAGCAAGGGAGGTCCGAAGTGGGCCTCCCTTGTTCATTTCCACAACCGCCATGGGCGTACCACGGGTTCACCTGTGAATTTGAGCGATGTTGTCGCTGACCTGAGTCGTTTTGGCGACGACGAAACGATCTATGTCGCTTCGAGATCCGGCGATTCCGCGGCGGTCGTGGGCCGTGAGACGGACGAGGGGGATCCGCCCGAATCTGCGGTCGGAATGGGTTACCTGCTGGAGATTTCGCTCGCACGCGATGCGGTTCGGGTCTGGTCGGAATGGCGCGACCGACGTCAACCGACGGCCGAAGAGATGGTCGAGGCCATCCTCTACTACAGCGAACACGACGCATTCCTTCCCGTCGTCTGAATCTCGCCCTTCGCTTCGGTCAGCCACAGAGGCACTGCAAGCTCAGATTCCACCGGTCGAGCCTGATCCACCGCAACCCGGCGGTTCCTGCCCGTCGGAAAACTGCCCGGTCCCCGCCAAGACTGGACTTTCCCCAGCTTTCCGCGCTCTTTACACTCTGGCCCAGTGGAACTTGCGCAAAGAGTGCGCATTGGAAAGGAGTCCGGCATGGCGAACGATCTCGTTCGTTTCCTCCACGCGACCCAACTGGATCTGGATGAACCGCTCGTCGGGACGGGCCCCCTCACCGGCGAAGAGCGGCGGCTCGCGGAAGACGCCACGCTGCTTGCGTTCTCGCGGATCATCGACGCCTGCATCGATCGCGCCGCGGACTTCCTGCTGCTGACCGGCAACACGTTCGACGGCGCCTCGCTTTCGCTGCGGGCCAAGTCGGCGCTTGAGTCGGGGCTGAACCGACTCGCGCAGAACGAGATTCCGGCGTTCATCGCCCCCGGTGTCAGCGACCCGGTTTCGGCGTGGAACCGGCTCCGGCTTCCGGACACGGTGACGCTGTTTACGGACCAGGACGAAGAGCCGACCGACCTCGTTGTCGACGGGCGGTCGCTGGCGACGATCATTCCGCTGGCCGGAGCCCACGGCGAAGAGGCCCACTGGGACTTTTCGAAGGAGGCGCTGCGGTCCGCCCGGGGTCTCAAGATCGGCGTTGTGGCCGAAGGGGCTCCGGTCCGCTGGGAAACGACCGGTCCTGTGGCAGCCGATCGGGGGGCGAGTGCGGTTCAGGCCGCGGCGGCGATCCAGAACGCGATCGGCGAAGAGATCGACTACATCGGATTCGGCGGCGGCCGGTCGCGGCGCACGCTCCGGCTGCAGAAGACGATCGCTCACTCGCCCGGCTGCTCGCAGTCCCGCGACCGGCGCGGGCTCGGCCCGCACGGCTGCACGCTGGTCGAGGCCCGCAGCGACGGCTCGATCCATCATGAACTTATCAAGCTGGCCCCCGTCCGGTGGGAGTCGCTGCCGGTGGAAGTCCGGCCCGGTCTCAGCCTCGAGGAGCTCGCGCAGCGAATGGTCGCGCAGCTCATCGAGCGAGAGTCGGGGAAAGAATCGCTGTGGCTCGTGAACTGGGTTGCACGTGGAAGCGGCGACCTGTTCGACCAGCTCGGAGAACTCAAGACGCAGCGCGAGCTGTGGGAGTTCCTCGACGAGGAGGCACGCGTCGAGGGCTTGCGGCGCCACTATATCCTGACCCGCGAACCGCCCGTCGAAGACGGCGAGCTTGAGACGACGAGCCTGTTCCTCGAATACATCGGGGCGGTGAGCGACCAGATCCAGCCCGACTCCGAAGCGTGGCTCGCCCGCGGGAAGCCGCTGGAAGAGCTGAAGACGCCGTGGGTCGGCAACCTGTCGAAGACGGTCCACCGGCTCGATCCGGAGCACGTCTCCTACGCGGCGCGGCGGATGGCCCGCCTGTGGTGGACCTGAGAACGCCGGGCCGGCGCCGACCACGCCGGTCCGAAGCGAAGTCAACATGAGGTCATGACGCCGGCGACAAATCGCCGAGACAGCGGCCCTCCGAAGGCGGAGGGAAAGACCGGAGCTTCTCGGACGCGAGGAGTTCCGTGAGCGGCACCGGACAGGCATCCCCGATGAGCGGGGGAGAGGACGAACGAACTCGCCTCTCGGGCAACCGGGCCGCCAGACCGCCACGCCCGTGACCGGCCCCGCCGGTCGTCAGGGAGGACGAAATCGGCATGAGAATTCGCGAACTGCAGATCGAACGCTTCGGCGTCTGGAACGACCTCAACCTCCGGCTCTCGCCGACCGGGGTCAACGTCTTCTACGGGCCGAACGAAGCGGGCAAATCGACGCTGATGCGGTATATCCGCAGCATGCTCTACGGCTTCCGGCCCACCGACGAACGGACCGCCGGACCGCACCCGCAGCCGCTCCGCGCCGCCGGCGCGATCAAGTTCGACCACACCGGACGGGAGTACAACCTCCGCCGGATGACCTACCCCGGGACCCGCGGCCGGTTGCAGATCGACAACGTCGAGGATCAGGTCAAGGCGGAGGCGCTGCTCAAGACGTTCGTCGGCGGGACGAGCGAGCCGATCTTCGAAAACGTGTTCGCCATCGGCCTGCAGGAGCTTCAGGAACTGGCGACCCTCGACGGCGAGGAGGTCGCGCGGCACATCTACGGGATTTCGCTCGGACCGGACGGCGAGCGGATTCTCAAGGCGCAGTTCGCCTCGGACCGGGAGGCGCTGGCGCTCGTCAATCCGGAGACCCACGAAGGAGAGCTGCTGGATCTCGCCCGGAACCTCCACGCGGTCGAGCGGGAGATGGCGAGCCTCGGCGATTCGACCCGCCGGCACGCGGAACTGACCGACCGCCGCGACCAGCTCGACTCGCAGATCCTGAAGAGCAAGCAGCGGCAGGAGGGGATCGACTACAACATCCGGGCGATGGCGTTCTTCGAGCGGGTCCACGGACCGTGGCTCAAGGAACGGAACCTCCGGATGGAGATGACCGGCCTCCCGAACCTGGCTGATTTCCCGAAGGACGGCCTGCAGCGGCTCGACGACCTCGAGATCGAGGTCGAGCAGTTCGACACCGACCGCCGCAAATCGGCCGAGGAACTGCAGCGGCTGCAGCGGCTCGCCGCCGTCGAGATCGGCGACTCGCGGTTGCAGGACCACCTGTCGGTGATCCGCCAGCTCCTCGAAGAGCAGCGGGACGTCAAGGAGATCGAGCGCCGCCTCGGCGAGCGCCGCGAACGGGGCCGCGAAGGGAAGCAGAAGCTCGATCAGCACCTCGCCGATCTCCGTGGAAAATACCTCGGGTCGCTCGAAGGGAACTGGGACGTCCGGCACCTCGAGACGGCGGACACCTCCCCCCGGTCGGTCCACGCGATGGTGGAGCGGGCCAAGGATTACCGCGGCGCCCTCTGGCGGCGGGCTCAGTCGTACAAGGGATACAAGAAGCTCGCCGCGACCGCCCAGAAGCGGCAGGGGGCGATCGAGGACCGGATCCGCGGCCTCGGCGGGCTGTCGCTGACACAAGCGCGGGAGCACTGCCACCGCCGGCTGGAGGAGCTGGATGACCTGCTGCAGCTCCGCAACCGCGAAGAGACGCTGCAGGAGCTGCACGCCGCGATGGGGCTGCAGCTGGCCCACGCCCTCAAGCCGAAAGACCTGCCCCTTTACTTCTATGCCACGATGTGGTTCTTCGGGCTGGCGGGGCTGGTCCTGTTTTTCGCCGGGCTTTACGCGATCCTCGTCCGCAACGACCGGCTCGGGGCGGCGGGATTCGACGGGCATGGTCCGTGGATCGCCGGCCTCGTGTTCATGCTCATGGGAGCGTGCATCGGCGGTGTGACCTGGTCGATGAAGGAGCAGTTCGAGCCGGAGCAGATGAACCTCGGCGGCGCCCAGCGCCGCAAGCATGAAATCGAGCAGGAACTGGGCGAAGTCCGCCGGGAGATCGACCGGATCACCCGCCAGGACGCCACCCGCGGCGGCGTGCCGACGCTCGCCGTGGGGCACCTCGATGCGCCCCCGTCGGAAACGATCACCGAGCTGGACGTCGCCAGTCAGATCCGGGGCCGGCTCGCCGACTTCGACGCGATCGAACGGGAAGCCCTCGAGATCGACACGCTACGAGAGCGGCTCAGCAAGCTCCGCTCCGGGATGAAGGAGCGGCAGCGGCGGGTCAGCACCTCGCGCCGCGACTGGTGCGAACTGCTCAAGCGGCTCGGCCTCAAGGAGACTCTCAAGATCGGCGAGGCGTTCGACCTGTGGGCCAAGGTGGCCGAGGCGAAGGAACTCTGGGCGATCTGGGCCGCGGACCAGCGGGAGTCGGACCGGGACGAGCGGATCGTCGGCGACTTCAAGAACCGGGTCGACAGCCTCGGCCGGCGGATTCAGGTCCGGGATGCCAAGGCGGCCGATCACCACCAGATGCTCGTCTTCTGGGATCAGCAGATCCGGGCGATGGACGAGGCCCGCGCCGAGCGGCAGCGGCTGATCCGCGAGATCGAAGAGCGGACGCGGGCGCTGACGGAGCTCGACGAGCGGCTTGCCGATCGGCGGTCGCGGCGGCTCGCCCTCCTCACCAAGGGGGGAGCGAACCACCGCGAAGAGCTGGCGTCGCGCCTGCAGGCGTTCAAGCGGCTCGAAGAGCTGCAGCGGCTTCACAAGACCGCGATGATGGAGCTCGAGACCGCGACCAAGTCCGAGAAGGAGATTGCGATTGTCGAGGAGGATCTGCTGGCGTTCGATCCGAAGCGGGTCGAGACGCGGCTCTCCGAGATGCGGAAAGAAATGAAGGACCTCGACGCCGAGCAGGAGCAGTGCTTCGAGAAGCTCGGGCGGGTCAAGCAGGAGATCACGGAGCTGGAAGGGGACCGCCGGGCGATCTCCCTCAAGTTCGATCACGCCCAGATCGTCGACCAGATGCAGCAGGCGACCGAGAAGTGGGTCGCCCTGCAGATGGCGGCCCAGTCGGTCGAGAAGATCCGGGCCCGGGTCGAGCGGAACAACCAGCCCGAGATCCTGAAGCATGCTTCGGAGTATCTCGACCGGCTGACGCTCGAGAAGTACCACAACATCTGGACCCCGCTCGGCCAGCGGCACATCGTGGTCGACGACGAGCATGGGGAGTCGCTGAAGGTGGAGCACCTCAGCAACGGGACGCGGGAGCAGGTGTTCCTGGCGATCCGGCTGGCGATGGTGAAGGATTTCGCGGAGCGCGGGGTCGAGCTGCCGATGGTGCTGGACGACGTGGTCGTGAACTTCGACCAGGTCCGGACCGAGGCGGCGGTGCAGACGCTGATGGAGTTTGCGGACCAGGGTCAGCAGATTCTGTTGTTCACCTGCCATTTGCATCTGGCTCACATGTTCGAGAGCCATGGGATCGAGCCGATCTGGCTGCCGGCCCGGGCTGGGGCTGGGACGCGCGAGGGGAAGGCGGTCGGCTGAGTCGGGCCATCGCACGAGACGATGCACGAGCTCCGATTTCGAAACGTCGTCGATCCTCCCTGGCTCCGCCTCTCGGCGGTCGCGGTGGGCTCCGAGCGGGAGGTGTGCCGTGACGCTGCTCGTTACGTCACGGTTGGCACGGACGAAGTACCTCTCTTCCGAATCGATCTCTTCGCCCCTTCGGAGGCCCAGGCGTACGTCTTCGAAGAGGCCCTGATCTGGGACGGCTGTGTCGTGATCGGCTGGGGAGAGCGAGTTCATTTCGTCGACCTGACGACCCGCCTCGCGACAATCGTTCCACTCGACTGCTACTTCGGCCACCTCTACGTCGCCGGAGAGTCCCTGCTGGCGGCCTCGGGCCAGTCGCTGTTCTGCTTTAGGCCCGGCCGGGTTCTCGCATGGCAGTCCGAATGGCTCGGAGTTGACGGCGTCCTCGTCAATTCGGTCGATCAGGGAATCATTTCCGGCGAAGGGGAATGGGACCCTCCCGGCGGCTGGCGGCCGTTTTCGGTCCGGCTGGAGGACGGGAAACCCGTGTCCGGTCCAAGCTGATCGGCCTGAAAAAGGAGGGCGCTGCGAGAAGCGGGTCGGCAGCCATCGACGAACCGGCTGCTGGGTTTCGCTCAGGGCCAAACATCGCCACACTGCCCCCTTGCCAACGCGATCCGCCTGACGCATCGCGAGCCACCGATCCGTTCCCCAGATCCATGTCGCTCACCTACAAATCCTCCGGCGTCGATCTCGAACTGTACGAACAGGCCATGGGGCGGCTGCCAAGGCTCATGGCCCGCACCCACACCCCCCGCGCCATGCCCCTCCCCGGCGGCTTCGCGGGCCTGTTCCGACTCCAGGACGCCCAGCACCGCTACAAAGACCCCGTCCTCGTCTCCGGCACCGACGGCGTCGGCACGAAGATCAAAGTCGCCCACATGGCCGGGGTCTTCAACACCATCGGCATCGACCTCGTGGCGATGTGCGTCAACGACTGCCTCTGCCTCGGCGCGGAGCCGCTGTTCTTCCTCGACTACATCGCCCTCGGCAAGGACAACCCCGACCTCATCGTGAATGTCGTCGAAGGGGTTTCCGCAGGGTGTGTTGAAGCGGGCGCCGCCCTCCTCGGGGGCGAGACGGCCATCATGCCGGACGTCTACGGCCAGGAAGAGTTCGACGTCGCCGGCTTCTGCGTCGGCGTTGCCGAGAAAGACCGCCTCCTCGACGGCTCGAAGATCCAGGTCGGAGATGTCGTCGTCGCGATCCCCTCGAGCGGCATTCACTCCAACGGCTACAGCCTCGTCCGCAAAGCAGTGTTCGGAGCCGGCGGACTCCAGATCGATTCCCACGTCGCCGAGCTCGGCAAGACCGTCGGCGACGTCCTCCTGACGCCGACGAAGATCTATTCGAAGGTCGTCGCCGGCATCATGGCCGACGCGAAGCTCGCGGATGACCTCTCTGCGATCGCCCACATCACCGGCGGCGGACTCTGCGACAACATCGCCCGTCTTCTGCCGGCGGGCTGCGGTCTCGTAATCGACCGCAAGACCTGGACGATTCCGGCGGTCTTCGGCTGGCTGCAGGGGCTCGGCAACGTCGACCGCGAGGAGATGTTCCGGGTGTTCAACATGGGGATCGGGATGACCTTCGTCGTCCGCCCCTCGGCAGTGAGCCACGTCCAGTCGGTGCTGAAGTCGCTGGGGACCGAGTCGTGGGTCTGCGGCGAGGTCGTTCCCGGCCAGGACCAGGAAGCCCGCTACGTCCACTAGGATCCTCGCTGTCCCCCTCGCACTGTCGCTGACGAGGGCCTGCCGCCGCGGCGCACGAAAGAATTCACGGGGAGTCCTGTTCATGTCGGAAGTCACGATCACCACCCGGCTCAACGGCCCGCTCCTCGTGAAGGGACCGGCCAAGCTCGTCGACCACGAGGGGAAGGAATACGACCTCTCCGGCAAGGAGACGTACGCCCTCTGCCGCTGCGGCGCGACGAACCGCCGCCCCTTCTGCGACGGAACGCACAAGACCTGCGGCTGGGCCGCGGCAGAAGCCGCCCCCCCGCCCGCACCGGTCGCGCCTCCGGCCAGTCCGGCCGCCCCCCCCGCGCCGCCGGCCGCACCGTAGGGCCTCGCGATGTCGACACGGATTGCGATCCTGGGGAGCGGCGCCATGGCGACCGCGTGCGCTACGCTCCTGTGCGAGCGCCCCGACCAGGAGGTCACTCTCTGGGCCCGCAGCGATGGCACGGCGGAGACTCTCCGCCATGACCGGGAGAACCGCCGCCTGCTGCCGGGGGTCAAGTACCCCGACCGGCTCAGGATCACCGGGGACATCGCCGAGGCGACCCGCGGCGCGGACTACGTCGTCGTGTCGATCCCGACCAAGTACCTGCGGGAGTCGCTCGAGGCGATCGCCCCGCGGATGGGACGGGTCCGGGCCGCGATCAGCGTCGTGAAGGGGATCGAGAACGCGACCCTCGCCCGGCCGAGCGAAATCATTTCGGAGAGTTTCGGCGGCTGCGACGTCGCGGTCCTCAGCGGACCGAGCCACGCCGAAGAAATCGGACGCCGGATGCCGGCGAGCGTCGTCGCCGCCTCGCGGGACGCCTCTCTCGCGCGGCACGTCCAGGAGATGTTCACGACCGAGCGGTTCCGGGTCTATTCGAACACGGATGTCCTCGGCGTCGAACTCGCCGGAGCACTCAAGAACGTGATCGGACTCGCGGCGGGGATCTGCGACGGACTCGGCTTCGGCGACAACGCCAAGTCGGCCCTCATGACCCGCGGGATTGTCGAGATGACCCGCTTCGGCTGCGCCCTGGGGGCGGAAGCCGCGACGTTTGCGGGACTCGCCGGGATCGGGGACCTGATCACGACCTGCATCAGCCCGCACGGGCGGAATCGGAAGATCGGCGAACGGCTCGGTCGGGGAGAGAACCTGACCGACATCCTCGCCTCGACCCCGTCGGTCGCAGAAGGAATCAACACCGCCCAGAGCGTGCACGACCTCGCCCGCAAACGCGGGATCGACATGCCGATCTGCGACCAGGTCTACCACGTCCTGTTCAAGGGACGGACGCCCCTCGAGGCGACCAGTTCCCTGATGATGCGGCCCCTCAAGGAAGAGTAGCGGCCCCGCGGGGCTTCGCCGCGATCCGTCTCGGGCCGGGGACCGTCCCGCGCAACCGGCGCGAGCCGGACGACCGTCAGAGGCGGAACCGGCCCAGCCGCAGGTCAGGCACGGTCGGACTCGTCCCCCGCGGGAACCGGGCGGGACCGGGAGCGGAAGGGAGCCGCTCCGTGCAAATGCCGATCGGAACCCTAGAATTCGCCTCATCGTGTCCGGGAGATCAGTCATGGCCAAGCAGCGCGTTCGAATCGGGATTGTGGGAGCGGGAGCCAATACGCGGCTGCGGCACATTCCGAATTTCCGTGGAATTGACGGGGTCGAGCTCGTTGGGGTGGTCAACCGCACCCCGCAGTCGGGGGCCCGCGTCGCCCAGGAGTTCGGGATCCCGAAGGTCTTTCCGGACTGGAAGGCCCTGGTGAACGATCCCGGCGTCGACGCGGTCATGATCGGGACCTGGCCCTACATGCACTGCGAGGTCGCCTGTGCGGCGCTCGAAGCCGGAAAGCACGTCCTGACCGAGGCCCGGATGGCGGCCAGCGTGGCAGAAGCCCGGAAGATGGTCGCCGCCGCGAAAGCCCGGCCCGACCGGATCGCCCAGATCGTCCCGAGCCCGTTCGGACTCGAATCCGGCCCGCTGATGAAGCAGCTGCTCGACCAGGATTACCTGGGGGGGTTCCGCGAAATCGTGGTGATTGCCTCCGACGACATGTTCTGGGACTACAGCCGGCCAATCCACTGGCGGCAGGAGGCCCGGTACAGCGGGATCAACGTCCTCTCGCTCGGAATCATGCACGAGACCGCCATGCGGTGGGCCCCCGCGGTCGAGAGGGTCTTCGCCCAGGCGACGACCTTCGAGAAGACCCGGCCCGACCTGGAGCTGGGAGAAACGGTCCCGGTCAGCGTTCCGGACAGCCTGCAGATTGTCACGCAGCATGCCGGCGGAGCGCGGGGGATGTACCACGTCAGCGGCGTCACCCTGCACGGCCCCGGCAAGCAGATCCATCTCTACGGAGAGCGGGGGACGATCAAGATCGAGTTCGGAGAGCAGGAGAAGGTCTGGGTCGGCCACCACGGCGAAAAGGCCCTGAAGCTGGCGGAGCTGCCGGTCGAACAGCGCGGCGGCTGGCGCGTCGAGGAGGAGTTCATCGGGGCGATCCGCGGCGAAGAGCCGGTCCGGCTGAACGACTTCACCACCGGGCTCAAGTACATGGAGTTCACGGAGGCGGTCGCCCTCAGCGCCGAGCGGGGACTCCCCCTCTCCCTGCCGCTCGCTTGATGCGTTCCGCAAAACCCGCAGAGTTTGTCAGAAAACCGCGGGCTTCCATGGATTGCGGGCTGACACCTGTTTCGTTTCCGGGGACGATCAGCCGATCAGTGTCGTGCGCCCTCACTCCGCGTTGTGGACATAGGTTCACAAAATCGTTGACGGGGGCGATTTCGCGATCGTAGGATGGAAGTCCGGTCGTTCGCCGGAAATCCTTTCGCCCTTTGTCTTCCTTCCCCACTTCGCCCTGACAGCATGACCAAGATTGCCAAGATCCTCGTCGTGTTCGTCACGATCGCCAGCCTGGCCTTCATGGGCTTCGCGATCACGACGACGGTCGGCGGCCCCAACTGGGAAGACGCGATCCCGCAGCTTCCCAACTACAAGATCACCCTCGGTGGGGATTCGCTGAACCCCGTGTGGCAGGCGACGACCGTCCGGGACGAGCCGGTCCAGGGGGGACAGCACGCCGTCCTCGCCAAGGTCCTAATCGCCTGCCTTGAAGACCAGAACCGCCGCGACGCTGAAAAGATCACGAAGCTCAACGAGCGGAAGCCGCTCCTCGAAGAGAAGCTCGCCCTCGTCAAGGCCTCGATCGCTCCCGATGACGCGGCGCTCCTCGCCTACGAAAAGATGCTGCGGGAGCACCTCGACAAGACCTCCAAGGACCTGGACGCCGCCGCCAAGGTCGTGATCCAGAAGTCGGAGGAGGTGCAGCAGCTCGCCAACAAGACGGAAGCCCGCTATCAGGATGTGCTGCGGCTCGAAGCCCAGGTCGACGAGACCCGGGGGGACCAGTTCCGTCTCGCAGAGATCAAGCAGCAGCTTCTGGATCAGATTGCCCAGGTCAACGGACTCCTTGAACGGGCCCGCGACCGGAATGAGCAGCTGTACAACCCGAAGCCCTGAGCCGTGCCGCGAGCCTCGCGGCGCGAGTCGATGAATCGAATTCCTTAGGTCGTCTCCGGTCGGAGTGACGTCATGTCGTTTATCGGAAAGATGCTGGTCGTCCTCAACGTCGTGATGAGCTTCCTCTTCATGGCGCTCGCCGGGGGCGTGTTTGCAATCCACAAGACGTGGAAGGACAAGGAAGCGGTCGTCCGGAAGCAGTCCGAGGACGAGAAGAAGCGGGCCGAAGGCCTGCAGGTCGAGAAGGACACCGCCGCCAAGACCCACCAGGAAGAGAAGACCGCTTTCGAAAACCGCGCCGTCCAGGCGGAAGCGACCCTCCAGAACCTGACCCAGCAGACCGCTGCCCAGACGCAGCAGGTCAACGACCTCCAGACCAAGAACAAGCAGCTCCTCGGCATCGCCGAATCGAAGACCGCCGAAGCGGGAGCCCGCCAGGACGAGTCGTCCACCCGCCGCGTCGAGAACGCCAAGCTCCGTGAGCAGCTCGACGCCGAGACGATGAAGAATCGCCAGCTCGAAGACAAGCTGTTCGCCAAGGACCTCGAGATGGCGGAAATGAAGGAGCGGTTCACCCTCGCTCTTCGCGACACCGCCGACATGCGGACGTTCCTGGCCACCAAGGGGCTGAAGTTCGACCGCGACGCGATCCGCCGGGCTCAGGAGCCCGCCCCCAAGGTGACGGGGGTCATCACCGACGTGAAGAAGGACAAGACCAACCGCCCGGCGTTCATCGAATTCTCGCTCGGTGGGGACGAAGGACTCGTGGTCGGCCATGAGATGGACGTCGTCGGCAGCGGCATCGGCGGCCGCAAGCCAGACTGGCTCGGCCGGATCAAGATCATCGACATCCGTCCCGACTCCGCCGTCGGACAGGTGATCCTCAAGGAAGCGAACGGCACGATGGAGAAGGGCGACCTCGTCACGACGCAGCTCTAAAAGCCGCGCCCCCGAGACCGCTCCCCGCTTCTCTCCCGAATCCCACACGACGTCCCGGACGTCGACGACAGGAACTCCACCGATGGCCAAAGAACCCGCCGCTCCCGACGTCTACGTCAGCCTGCTGTTCGTGTCGGCCGCCGCGCTCGTCACGGGCTGCATCTTCCTCGTGCTGGAACTGCAGCGGTACGGCTGGAAGTTCTCGTAACCCTTGCCCGCGCGAGACGGCGCCGTTACAACTCGCGGCTTGGGACGTTTAGCGCAGCTGGTTAGCGCACTTCCTTCACACGGAAGGGGTCACAGGTTCGAGTCCTGTAACGTCCACTCGATGGAACATGAGCGGTCGTCAGCGAATGCTGCCGGCCGCTTTTTCGTAGGCCTGGAGCTCCCTCCGATTGGATCGACCGGGCCATGGTCGCAGCACCGGCTCCGGCGGCCATTCGCGCTCCACAGGCTCGCGCGGCCAGGCAGAACGGACACTCCAGCCACTGCGCCGCCAGGTTCTGAAGTGGTGGATCCGTTGGACGGCTTCGTGCATGGCAGGAGGCTCGTTCCGCGACTGGAGCAACCTGACACCCGCCTCAGCGGGACGCGTCGCGCCCCGATGACCGCCCGCCCCATGGGAGAGGTCCGGGAGAGGTCCTCTGCGAAGACGCCCCTTCGATCGTAGGGCCGTCCCCACCCGCCGTTTTCTCTGTCCGGTGAGGGTGTAATCAGATCAGCCTCGCCTTATATTCATCCTTGCTCGCGAGTCTGTTGCATCCTGTGTTTTCGTGGAGTGTCTCTGTGAGACGATTCTGGTTCGGCTGCTCTTCGTTCGTCGCCTGTCTCTCTGTCTTCGCCTCGATCGGCGCCGCGGATTCTCCCCCCGAGGGCTATCGCCCCCTCTTCAACGGGAAGGATCTCACGGGGTGGCACGGGATGCCGCACTTCAGCCCGATCGATCTCGCCAAGCTGACCCCGGAAGAGAAGGCGAAGAAGATCGAAGAGTGGACCGCCGACGCGAAGCAGCACTGGAAGGCCGAGAACGACGAGCTCGTCAACGACGGGTTCGGGGCCTACATGACGACCGACGACGAGTTCACCGACTACGAACTCCTGATCGACTACAAGACTGTCGCCAAGGCGGACAGCGGCATCTACCTCAAGGCCTCGCCGCAGGTCCAGATCTGGGACTCGACCGATCCCTCGAAGTTCAGCCTCGGGGCCGACAAGGGCTCGGGGGGCCTCTGGAACAACAGCCCGGGCCGCCCGGGGAAGGACCCCGCGGTCCTGGCCGACAAGCCGTTCGGCGAATGGAACAAGTTCAAGATCCGCCAGCTCGGCTCGCGGACCTGGGTGTGGCTCAACGACAAGCTCGTCGTCGAAAACGCGACCCTCGAAAACTACTACGACCGCAAGGCGCCGCTGTTCGCCAAGGGGCCGATTCAGCTCCAGACCCACGGCGGCGAGATCCGCTGGAAGAACATCGCCATCCATGAGTACACCCCGGAAGAGGCGAACAAGCTTCTCTCCGAGGCGGATAGCAGCGGCTTCACCTCGCTGTTCAACGGCAAGGACCTCGAAGGGTGGAAGGGAGCGACGGCGAACTACGAGGTGGTCGACGGCGCCATCCGCTGCAAGAAGGGGCACGGCGGCGTGCTCCACACCGCCGACAAGTACGCCAACTTCATCGCTCGCGTCGAGTTCAAGCTCCCGCCGGCGGGCAACAACGGCCTCGCGATCCGCTATCCCGGTGAAGGGGACGCAGCCTACGCCGGGATGACCGAGCTGCAGGTGCTCGACTCCGAAGATAAGAAGTACGCTTCACTCGACAAGCGCCAATACCACGGTTCGTCCTACGGGATGATCCCGGCGGCCCGCGGCTTCCTCCGCCCGCTCGGTCAGTGGAACTTCCAGGAAGTCACGATCCAGGGCTCGAAGATCAAGGTCGAGCTCAACGGCAACGTGATCCTCGACGGGGACCTGGCCGACGTGAAGGAGTTCATGGCCAACACCGCCCACCCCGGGAAAGACCTCAAGGAGGGGTACTTCGGGTTCGCCGGACACTCCGACCCGGTCGAGTTCCGTAACGTCCAGATCAAGCGGATCGACTGACCGCGGCCCTCTCCGGGGCGATGGCTTTTCGCGGTCGCCCCCTCTGAAAACGAACGAACGCCCCGCAATGAACCAGAGGTTCCTGCGGGGCGTTCGTCGTGATGAGAGCGAGAAAAGAACGGAAGACGTTGGTGGCCGGGCTCGTGCCTCAGAATCTGTGAGGACCGGATGGTTCCGCTCTGGACCCGTCCTGGACGATCAGTTCCGGGACAGGCACTTGATCGAGGAGTCGGCCGATTCGCGAACGAAGGCCGTCTTCGAGCTGCGGAGCTCGTCCAGTTTCGGCAGGGCCTTGAGGGCCGCTTCACCCATTCCCCCCAGGGCGAGCGCCGCCGCCGCCTGGACTTCGGAATCGGCATCGCCGAGAGCGAGGATCAGGGTATCGACCGCCCGCGTCGCCTGCGGACCACGGACGTGGCCGAGGCCGTTCGCCGCAATCCATCGGACCTGACGGTCGTTCGACTTGATCGCGACGCTGAGAACATCGACCGACCGCTCGTCCGCCCCCCGGACTCGGATCAGCGCTTCGGCGGCCCGCAGCCGCTCGACGCCGTGGTTCGTGTCCCGCAGCTCTTCGAGCGCGGGGACCGCTTCGCTGGCGGTCGTCCCCATGCTGGCGAGCGAGTAGCAGGCGAGCTCCACGACCTCGGGCCGCGTGTTGCCGAGCAGCCCGCCGAGGACCTGGACGCTGTCGAGCGTATCGTTTTCGAGTTCCCACAGCCCCCAGGCGGCATACGCCTGGACCATCGGGTCGGTGTCGTCGAGCATGGCGCGGAGGGCCAGTCCCGCCGGTCGGGCGATGCTCCCCATCCGGGTCAGCTCGATGATGCCGTCCTTGCGGACGTCGGGATACTGGCTGTCGAGCTTCTTGACCTGGGCGACCACGAGCGGGTCGCAATCCTGGCAGAGCCGCTGCAGCGACGTGGCGTTCCACCCTTCGCGGGAGGCGACTTCGGCCCGTTCGCCGAGAACGGGAGCCGGCTTGGCCTCCTTCGGAATCGGATCGGCCGCGGCGACTTTGACGAGCGGTTTCTCGAAGCCAGCCGCATCGTCGTTGGCGCGGGCCGTGGCCCGGGTCGCCCGCCACGGGGCGTCCGACTTTTCGGCGGCCTCCGGAGCGGCCGGCTCTTTGTCCGGCGTTTCGGTCTTGGCAACGCGACTCGGGAGCAACTCGTCGGCGGCCGAGCGGGTCGCCGGCTTGTCACCGAGCGGAGCAGGGCGGTTTTTCGCCCATGCCGGGGCGTCGGCCACCTCGGCATCGTCTTGCGAGGCAGCCGGTGCCCTCTTGGCAACCTCGGGCTTCTTCGCAGGCGGGCTCTTTTCCGCGTCGCGCTGGGCGAACTTGTTGGCCGGCTTCGGCTCCTCCATCTCGTCGAGGTCGAGGAGGTCCGCAAGGTTGTCCAGCTCGTCGACGTCGCCGGTCTTGAGCGCCTTCTCGATCAGGACCCGATCGGACTGCGTGGTGTCGGGATCGGCGGCCCGCTTGGCCCAGTCGACCCGGGAATTGGAAGACGCGGCCCCGGCGGCAGCGACGCCGGCGAGAGTCTTGCCCGAACCCGTACCGGACTTTTCGGCAGGACTCGCGGCCTTGGGATTCGTCGAGGGGAGCGGCTCGAGGTCATCGAGCCACGGATCGCTCGAAGCGGTCTTGCTCTTGGGGTCGCCGCTCTTTTTGGCAAGGGTCTTCGGCTGGTCGTCCTTGGAGGCGGCGGCGGTGCGGGTCGTCGGCTTGTCGGACTTCTTCGAGTCCTCGGCGAGGATCTCGCGGTAGATCTTGGCCGCCCCGTCGTAGTCCCCCTTCTGCTCCAGCTCCTTCGCTTTCGCCAGGAGGTTCGAGGAACTGCCCGTACCGGCAGCGTCCTTCGTCTTGGAGTCAGGCTTGGCGACGGTCTTCGTGTCCTTCTTGGGGTCCGTCTTCCCCGGCGCGGCGGCGAGCGACTTCGAGTCTTTCGCCTTGGCGTCCTTGTCTTTGGCGTCGTCCTTTTTGGAGTCGGACTTGGCGGTCGACTCCGCCTCCTTGTCCTTCTTCTTGAACGAGAAGACGCTCTCGCCGGAGGAGTTCTTGAAGATCGAGCGCGACGAGCACCCCGTACCGAGGGCGAGCGGCGCCAGAACGAGCAGAACGTAGCGAGACGGAAAACGCATGACTCCCCCCTGCGGAAGCGGTGCTTCCGGGCCTGGACGATCGGCCGCTCGAGCATCCGCTTTCCGGCAGAGCATGCCGGTTATCGCCGCGGGTGGGGCTCAGGCCAATCGGTCCTGAGTCGTCTATCGGTCGTTCTGTGTGAAGGTGTTGAACCGAAGAGAACAGGAACGACACCGATTCCGGGCGAGTCCCAACAAAGTCCCGCGCGCTTACCGGAATCACTGAAGCCCATCGCGACGTAAGATCGTCGAACGATCACGCGGACCGCTGATCAACCAGCGCTCGCATGCGAGAATCGTGAGCGCGCTGATGGGCTGAGCGACGGATGATGCTACGCGTCTGGGCGCGCTGAGGAGAGCGTCACGCGCCGCTCATCCGCGGCCGAACAGGCGGAGCCACCATCGCTTGAGCCCCGTCGCCGCCTGGAGGCTGTCGAGGAACGGCTGGATCCGGCGGAGATCGACCATCAGCGAATCGAGCGTCTGATACCGGCCGCGGGGATCGCGGCGGATCGCCTTCAGCAGAATCCGCTCGAGCTGGACCGGGATCGCCGGGTTCACCGCCCGGGGACGGGGCGGCGGACCTTTGCGGATCCGCCGGATCAGCTCCTCCCGGTCGGTGATGTCGTACGCGGGGGTCAGCGTACAGAGCTCATAGAGGGTCATCCCGAGCGCGTAGATATCGCAGCGGGTCTCCATCACTCCGGCAAACTGCTCGGGAGCCATGTACCGGAGCGTCCCGGCCGCGACCACGTCCTGGCTGACGAGCGTCGGGTCCATCTGAAGGGCGAGGCCGAAGTCGGTGACCCGGACCGTTCCCTGGACATCGAGGAGGATGTTCGCCGGCTTGATGTCCCGGTGCAGGACCCCCTGGGCGTGCGCGTAGCGGAGGGCTTTCGTGATCTGGAGGGCGATCCGGACGAAGGCGCTCCAGGCGTTCTTCCGGAGCCGGCCGCCGCTGCCGGGGGTGTCGAACGTCGACGAGCTCTTCTGGGACGAGACCGTGGAGTGGGTGGCACTCCCGCCGGCCGGGATCCGGCGGATCGCGGCGGCGTCGATCGCCCCGTGCTTGCGGATCGTTCCGATGACCTGGCCGAGGCTCACGCCGTCGACGAGCGGCATGACGTAGTAGCAGTAGCCCCGCTCTTCGCCGTAGCGGTAGACCGGGACGATGTTCGAGTGCTGCAGGCTGGCGACGATCCGCGCCTCGCGCTGGAACCGCTCCCGCCAGTTGGCCCCGACCATCGCCTTCTTGAGGAGGACTTTGACCGCGACCCGCCGGCCCACCTTCTTCTCGCGGGCCTCGAACACGACCCCCATTCCGCCCCGGCCGACTTCCCCCAGGATCTCGCACTCGCCGAGCTCCTGGATCTGATCGAGGTCGACGTCGCCGTTGGGGCCGGGGACCTCCCGCCACTGCTTCCACTGCTCCATCGAGGCGACGACCGGGAGCAGTTCGCGGAGCTCGTCCGCGATGGCGGGGTAGCGGGCCAGGAACTTTTCGACAGAGGGAGAGGTCCCGCTGCGGTACGCCTCGGTGAATTCCGCCAGGGCCTGCTCGACGTCCGGGGGGCCCGCGTTCTGCGACATCCCCGGCATCGGGAATCCGGCGATCCGGAAATCCTCGCTCGACGGGGGGTTGTCGGGACTCATGAAAACCTGATGGAAAACGCCTGGCGGCGACCCGCGACGAAAACAGAAAAGTATACCGGATGCCCCGACCGGTCGAGAGGGGGGAGCCGGGCCAGGGCTTTCTCGCGGTGCAGGGAAACGGAGCCCCTGCCGCGACGTTCACAGCCCCGAGGCCGTTTTCTCAGAACTTCCCAGAAGAAGGGGGCCCGGCCGGGGCCTACTTCGACGATTCACCGAAGAGGTCGCTCGAAAAACTTCCGGGCAGGGTGTGGAGCACCTGCTTGAGCCGGACCAGCGCCCGCGTGTAGCGGAGGCTCGCCGCGGGTTCCGAGATCTCTAGGAGCCGGGCGGCCTCGCGATTCGACAACTCTTCGAAGTGCCGGAGGGCGAGGATCTCCCGGTCGTGTTCGGCCAGGGCCTGGAGCGCCGTATCGAGCCGTTCCGCCGCCTCCTGCTTGGAGACCGCCTCGCTGGGGGAAGTGATGCTGCCGAGAAGCTCGTAGCGGATCGACATCGAGGTCGATTCCGAGTTCCAGCCGGCGTCGAGCGAACGCTCCCGGGCGGCGCTCCGGATCTGGGCCCCCAGATGCCGGCGGTGCAGATCGATCAGGGTCTGGCCGAGGAGCATCCGGAGCCACAGGAAAATGCTGTCGGGAGCGTCCCGGAGGATGTGCCGCAGCCGCTGCTGGGCGGAGATGAACGTCTCCTGGAGGATGTCCTCCACGTCGATCCGGCCCGCCAGGCGGGGATCGAGCCGGAACGTCGCGATCCGGGCCAGCCGGGGACGGTAGACGGTGAACAGCTCTCCGAGCGCCGCCTGATCGCCGGCGACGGCTCGGTCCACGAGCCGGATGTCGATCGAGGAGTCGGATGGAGGATTCATGCCCGCCGCAACGTCGGAATGAAGTCGATCTAGGTGTGTTCTACGCCAGAAACCCTGCCGCCGCGAAGGCCGCTACCGCCCGGAGACTTCTTTCCGCAGGGCCTCGAGCTCCGCATCGACCTCGTGGCCGATCGACGTCGCTCCGGAACGGACGACGACCGGCTGCTCCACCCCTTCCAGCTCCGCCATCCGCCGCAGGGCGTCGGCGAGCCGGGCCTCGAGGGCGTGGGTCGTGGTCGTCAGGTGGTCCCGGGTCGAACGGGCGGCGGTGAGCTGCTGCTCCAGGCCGGCCAGCAGGCTTTCATGCTCGCGCTTGCGGAGCAGGGCCTGGCGGGCGTGGTCCTCGTCTTCATTGGCGAGGGCTTCCTTGGCCCGGTCGAGCCAGCGGTTCACCTGCTGGATCTGTTCGGCGATTTCCCCTTCGATCCGCGCCAGGTTGTTGGCGGCGGTCCGGGCGCTCCGCTGGGCTCCCGCCACCCCTTCCCGCATCTCCCGGATGATCTCCTGCAGGGTCTTCTTCGGATCGGCCGCTTCGGCGAGGATCGCGCTCAGGTTGCAGGTGACGATGTCGGTCAGGCGGCTGAAGTGTGGCATAACGCACCGATTGCAGAAGCAGAAACCAACAGGGAACCGACGGCCAACGTCAGCTTTGATCGGAAAACGGGAACGGGGGGCGAGCGGACTTTTCCGTTTTTCGCCGGGGCCCGGGGAAGTTCAAAACGGGAACATCGTCCCTATCCAGGTTGAACCAGCCGGTCATGTCGGGCTCCCCTGGGTTTCGGGCGAGGGGGAGGAGGCCTCGTCCCGAATCGGGGCCATCCCGGCCGCCCGCAGCTTCTCGCTGAGCTTTTCCCGCGCGAGCCGGAGGCGGCTTTTGCTGGTCGGGAGCGGAACTTCCATGATCTCCGAGACTTCCGGCAGGCTGAGCTCGGCAAAGTGGTGCAGGATGAAGGTCTGCCGCTGTTCGTCCGGGATCTCGGCGAGGGATTCGTCGACGATCCGGGCGAGTTCCCGGTGGTCCGCCTGGGTGTCCGGGGCGAGGATTTCCGAGGAGAGGCGGGCGAGTTCGTCTTCGTCTTCGCTCGGCTGCCGCTGGCAGGCGCGGATCAGGGCGTCGTGCGACCGGCGGCGGACGTCGTCGATCAGGAGGTTCCGGGCGATCCGGAACATCCAGCCCCGGAACCGGCCGAGGGGGAGGTAATCCCACGCCTGATTGTAGACCTTGACCAGCGTGTCCTGGGTCAGATCCTCAGACAATTGCCAGTCGCGGGTGTTCCGGTAGAAGAAACCCACAAGCGGGGACTGATGCCGGCTGACGATTTCCTCAAAGGCCGCATTGTCACCGCTCTGGACGCGGATCATCAGCTGATCATCGTCGTCCTGCGAAGCGTCGCCGGATTCCTGGGCCACAACCATGCCGCGAGTGTAGCCGCCGGGCGGGAGCGAGGGCGAGCGTTGAGTCACCCTGTCTACAGTTTCCGGATCGATTCCGAGTGTTCTGCGGATTAGACAGGCTTGGGCGAGGCGGCGACCGCTGCTTGCCGGGGGCAGGAGCTCTCGGACGCGTCGCCCCAACCGAGTCGGCTCCCCGTCATGTCTGCTGCGACCGCCCCCTCAGCGGCGGGACATGAGTTTCCGGATCGCCGCCTCCTGCGCAGGAGTGAACTCGGGGGGAGCGCTCGGAATCGACGGAATGTCTCCCCAGATCGGTTTGTCCTTGTCGGGAATCCGGTCGAAGAAGGGGCCGGGGATCCCTTCCCAGTTGCCGACCTCGCTCACGACGCTGGATCCCATCATCGGTCCTCTCCCATCGGAATACATCGCCCCTTCCAGGATCACAGCCGGGGTGTGGGGGGAATAGCCGCCTCCCGGGTGCTGACGCGTCGCCCCCCACGCCTTGTTCCAGCGGCCGTGATAGTTCCAGAGGCGGTCGTACTGATCGAAGCAGTGAAACCAGTCCCGTTCCTGATCGACGAGCGTCGGCCGACCGGCGACATACTCGTACCAGATCCAGAAGCGGCGGCGGCGGCGCGCGAGCGTGATCGACTTGAAACCGTCCGACGGCTCGAAAATCGTGATCCGATACCCGCCTCCGGGAGAGCGGTAGACGCCGGGTTCCGAAACGCATTCGCCCGGCTCGAGCTGGCGGGGGCGGGTCACCAGAACCAGCGCGGCCGCGATCGCGATTGCCGCCGCGCCCGCGACAAGCCACCGCTTCCGCCGCCTCGGCCCCCGGGCCGGAGCGGCAGACTCGATTGCGATCTCCGACTCGGGTCGGGGCTCCATGGACTGCCCTCAGGGGAGGACTCGGTGCCGACATCGAACGTGGCTGTGCATCCTATCCGCACTCGAGGCGATCCCGGAAAGCACGACGGGGTGAGGACGCACCGAATGAAACGAGGATGGCATGTCGCTCACGGAAGTCTCCGTGTCTCGACGATGTGCCTGGCCCCGACTCCGGATACGGCCACATCCAAGAGGGGATCCGCGCGCCGAAACAGAGGAGAGCGACGGTGAGCGAACACGACACCCCCACGCGCAAACCATCCTCCCGAACACCGAACATTGGCGTCGCAGCCCCCTGAGCGCAACCCATCGCGCGACGCCGCCCGGGTCCAGGGCTGTGCCCTGGCTTGGTGGGGGAGGAGGGAACGGGTAACTTGAACCCTGCAGGCTGCGGGATGGCTCTCTCAGCCAGTTTTGACATCTTCCGGGTTAAAGAAGACCGCCTGATGTTCCGTTTGGCACTCGCTGCCGTCGTCTCCCTGGCACTCCTCATCAGCCCCAGCCCCGCCCGGGCTGCGGAACCCTATCTCGAATTCCTCGACGGACTTCGCTCCGCCGGCCTCGATGAACACTTCGAGGCGGCCTACGAATACCTCGACCAGATCGAGAAACGGCCCGACCTCCCGAGCGACATCCGCGATGTCCTGTCGTTCGAACGGGGCCAGACCCTGCTGGCCAACTCGAAACGGGTCACCTCCGCCGAACTCCAGCGGCGACTCCTCAACGACGCCGAAGCCGCCTTCAACAAGTTCACCCGCGAACACGCCGGACATCCGCTGGCCGGTGAAGCGAATTTTCAACGGGCCCAGCTCATCCTCCAGAAGTCCTGGGTCGAGATCTTCGCGGCCCTCGATCCCGTCAACGCTCCCGGCCGACTCGACCTTCAGGGACGCGCCCGGACCTTCGCCGATCAGGCCAAGGACGCCTTCGCCACCGCTCAGAAACAGCTCAAGGTCGAACTCGACAAGTACCCCGCCAGCGAGATGACCCTCAGCGACGAGGAGCGGAGCGCGAAGCGGAAAGTCGAAGGACGGTACCTCAGCGCGCAGTACGAACAGGCGATGTGCGCCTACGCGGTCGCCCAAAGCTATCGCGACCCCGACGCCGAAACCCAGCCGCAGATCTTCAAGACCCGCGTCACCGCGGCGGCCGATGAGTTTCTCAAGTTTTACGAGCGGTACCGCCAGCAGCTCTTCGGCCGGTACGCCCTCCTGATGCAGGCGAAGTGCCTCGAAGAGCAGGACGACCTGCGGCCGGCGCTGGCAATCTACGACAGCATTCTCAAGGAGCTCGAGGACGGGGATCGGGATATCGACCTGCTGAAGGACAAGGCGCTCCGGTTCTGGCTGGGGGCGATGAACCACCCGACCAAGAAGGAGTACGCCCAGGTCGAAGAGCGGGCCGCGGCCTGGATGCAGAAGCACAAGGACCGGCTCCGGACCGACTCGGGACTCGGGATCGCCTACGAACTGGCGCTCGCCCTCAAGGAGCAGGCGAAGGAGCCGGGGGTGACGCCGACCCGCAAGGCGCAGATGCTCGGCCGGGCCCAGGAACTGGCAAGTACGCTCGCCCGCGGCTCGGCGGAGTTCCGGACCCGCGGTGTGCTGCTGCAGCGCGAGATCGCCGGGATGCGGAACCGGACGCTCGGCCCGGTGACGAGCTTTTCCGAAGCGATGAACGAGGCGGACACGCTCCAACCGGATCTCAAGCCGCTCCTCGATGCCTATCAGGGGGCGATCGGGGAAGGGGATGCGAAGGGGATCGCCGAGAAGCGGAAGGCGTTGTTCGAGCATGCCGACCGGCTCGTCCGGATCTACGACCAGGGACTGGTGCTGGCGAACAACGACTCCGACCCGAAGCTCGTCGCCGCGGCCCGGACCCGACTCGCCTACGCCTACTTCGTGCAGGAGAAGTTCCTCGAAGCGGCGACCGTCGCCGACTACCAGGTGCAGAAGTTCGGCAGCGGCGTGACCGCGGATGCGGCCCGGGAAGCGGCCTACATCGCGATCGCCGCGCTCGACGTCACCTATCGCCGCAGCCCCAAAGACGACCGCGAGTTCGAACAGGGAGCCCTGTCTCGTGCGGCCGACGCCCTCCTGCGGCGGTGGCCCGAGTCGGAACGGGCGGGCGACGTCCGGCTGATCCTGGGCTCGGTCCAGTTCGACAACGGCGAGTACGACAAGGCGATCGAAGAGTGGCAGAAGATCAAGCCGGAGTCCGGGCAGTACGGCTCGGCCGAAGTGAAGACCGGTTTTGCCGACTGGCGGCTCTATGCGCAGGGGGCGTCGAAGGGGACGGCGGGTCCCGGCGCGACCGAGCTGGCCCGCCTGAAGGCGGACGCGGTCAAGCACCTCGAGAACGGGGTCGCGGTCCTGGCGAAAGGGGCTTCGGGAACGACTCCGCCCGACGATCTGGTGCTAGGCAAGCTGACCCTGGCGGTGATCCGGATTCAGGACGGCGTCTACACGAAGCAGGGGAATGTCGTCGGGGCCCGCGAGCTGCTCACCGAGCCCCCCTTCGCGGTGATCGACGCCGTCGAAGTTCCGGAGGGACAGAAGCGCCCCCGCGATCCGGCCAGTCCCCGCAGCCGGCAGATGGCGAGCTATGCCTACCAGCAGCTCCTCAAGACGTACATCGGCCTCAAGGACATCGACAAGGCGCAGGTCGCCCGCACGAAACTCGAGAGTATCGCGGTCGACGGCGGGGCCGAGGCGGAAGCTCTCACGCAGATCTTCGTCGACTTCGGCCGCGAACTGCAGAACCAGCTGAAGCAGCTCCAGGCCCAGGGAGAGACCGTCCGGCTGGCGGAGGTCCGCGACGGGTTCGAGTCGTTCCTCAACGACATCCAGAAGCGGTCCGAAGGGCACGACTGGAACACCCGGCTGTGGGTCGCCGAGACGTTTGCGAGCCTGGGGGAGAGCGCATCGGACAATGACGATGCCGCCCGGGGTTACTTCGCCAAAGCGGCGGAATCCTACCGCCAGATGCTCGACGAGCCGGCCAAAGCTCCGGGACCGGACTATGTGGCCGCCTGCCGGCTTCAGCTGGCCCGGGTCTTCGTCCGGGGGAAGGAGTTTCAGAAGGCGGAAGACTCCATTCTCGAAGTGATCAAGCAGAAGTCGAGCGATGTCGGAGCCCAGCTCGCCGCGGCGGATCTCTACCGCCAGTGGGGCGACGCGGGAGCCCCCGATGCCGCCAAGAAGTTCCAGACCGCAGTCTATGGCCAGAAGGGCCCCCCCGAGCTGTGGGGGTACAACAAGGTCGGGCGGGATGTCCAGCGGCAGATGCTTCAGGAGTCGGACGAGGGGAAACGCGAGCTCTACAACCAGTTGCGGATGGACGCGCGGTACCGCGAGGCGCAGGCGCTGCAGCAGCTGGGGAGACTGCAACCGACCGACGACGACCGGATCACGGTCCTGAACCGGGCCGCCAAGGCGGTGATGGCGGTCGCCGCGGCGAAGCTCCCCCGTCCGGAGTACGAACGCTTCAACGCCCTGTTTCAGCAGATCCAGGGGGACCTCGGGCTCGTCGCCGTCGAGCTGAGCGACAGCGGCAAAGTCGTGCTGACCGATCCGAAGAAGAAGAAAGCGGCGCCTCCCCCGGCTGATGTGCCGGTGACGGAAGAGGGGAAGGTCCCCGCCAGCAAGGCGAACGTCGGCGTCATCGCCGGGATGGTCGTCATCGGGTTGGCCGCGGTCGGCGGGATCCTGTTCTATGCCAACCAGCAGCAGAAGCAGCAGCTGAGCCGCCTGGCGGCGCTCGCCGCGGGGAGCGGGAATCGGGGAAGCCGCCGCGAATCCGCTGATTCCGATTCCTGATTGCGGTACACTCACGGACACCTTTCGCGAGATCGTTTTTCCATGATCCTCACTGGTTCGACCATGCTTCAGACCGCTCGCCGTTATCTCTCCGTGGCCCTGGGGGCCGGCATCCTGTCGATCCCGGCGGCGGCGTGGTCGCTCGATACGGTCAATCGCAAGAGCCAGAAGGCGACGGGGGGGACGATCTCCTCGATCACGGCGAATGAAGTTGTGGTGACGCAGAAGATCGGGAACAAGGAAGAGAAGATCCCGGCGAACGACATCACGAAGATCGAGTGGGACGCCCAGCCCCCCGAGTTCACCCGGGCCCGGAGCTTCATCGACGGCAGCAAGTTCGCGGACGCGAAGGAGCCGTTCGAGGCGCTGCTGAAGACCGATCTCAAGCCGAACGTGAAGACGGACGTCGAGTACTACTTGGCGCGGATCGCCTACCAGAGCGCGCAGGGAGACCCGACGATCGCCAAGGAGGCGATCAAGAAGCTGGCCGATTTCACGACGCTCCGGAAGACGAGCTACCGCTACTACGAAGCGCTGACGATGCTCGGCGAGATCGCCCTGATCTCGGGGGACGATGCGGCGGCCGAGAAGGCGTACGACGCGATGGCGAAGGCGCCGTGGCCCGAGACGAAGCTGGCGGCCAGGATCGGCAGCGCCCGGGTGCTGCTGGCCAAGAACGACGCGGCCGGGGCGAAGAAGGCGTTTGACGAGGTCGCGTCCGCCGAGGCGAAGACTCCGGCGGAGACGTCGCAGAAGCTGGAGGGGATGCTGGGTCAGGCGGAGTGCCTGATGCAGGAGAAGAAGTATCCCGAAGCGGTGAAGATCCTGGAGCAGGTGATCGACACCTCGGCCCCGGGCGATACGCGGCTGCAGGCGCAGGCGTATCTGCGGCAGGGGGATTGTCTGAAGGCGCTGGGAGAGAAGACGAAGGAAGCGGCGATCGCTTACCTGCACGTGGATGTGCTGCCGACGCTGGCGGCGCACAAAGACCTGCATGCCGAGGCGCTGTTCAATCTGGCGGGTCTGTGGGGTTCGCTGGGTCAGGCGGACCGGGCGGAGCGGGCGCAGGCGAAGCTGAAGGAAGAGTATCCGAACAGCGAATGGACGAAGAAGCTGGGCGGAGGCTGACCAGGGCTCCGCCCTGGACCGGGGCGGCGTCGTACGATGGGTTGCGCTAAGAAGCTGTTTCCAAAAACGTGTTCGGCCCGCAGATCCAGCCCCACAGGAGTGCCGGGCGGAAAGGCGGTCTTTGCGCAACCCGACGTGCCTGCTGATCCCGGTCCAGCGGGGTCGCTGGCCCCGCCGGAGGCGCTTCCGTTCAGGGCACCGTGGCCAACGGCTGGCGCCCAATTCCGGAAACCAGCATCGCGGGCCCCCTCTCTCCAGACCGCGGGAATCGCAGGGGACGCGTTCTGATGAAGAGAGTCCGCCACACCCAGTTCGCGATGGGACACGCAACGTGGTCCATGGTTCTCGAGCGCTCATGGCCTCCGGCGGCCAGCAGCGTGCTG
>VFQQ010001383.1_pt1 | contig 34332 bp, 32 predicted proteins | sample 3512341 | NCBI WGS metagenome assembly VFQQ01 (sample SAMN10412373, study PRJNA504923) | tailings metagenome | isolation source: Relicate 2 Philex TSF1 revegetated site | place: Philippines: Tuba, Benguet | collected 2017-08-29 | reverse complement strand
GAACGACATCCTCAAGGAGTTCATGGTCCGCAACACCTACATCTACCCGCCCGAACCTTCGATGCGGATCATCGCCGACATCATCGAATATACGGCGAAGGAAATGCCGAAGTTCAACTCCATCTCCATCTCCGGCTATCACATGCAGGAAGCCGGCTCGACACTGGTGCAGGAACTGGCTTTCACGCTGGCCGACGGGCGCGAATATGTGCGGGCGGCCATCGCCAAAGGCCTGAATGTCGATGAATTCGCCGGACGGCTTTCCTTCTTCTTCGCCATCGGCATGAACTTCTTCATGGAGGCCTCCAAGCTGCGGGCGGCCAGGTTGCTCTGGTCGCGTATCATGGAAGAATTCCAGCCGAAGAAGCAATCGTCACTGATGCTGCGCACGCATTGCCAGACCTCGGGCGTGTCGCTGCAGGAGCAGGACCCGTATAACAACATCGTGCGCACCGCCTTCGAGGCGATGTCGGCAGCCCTTGGCGGAACGCAATCGCTGCATACCAATTCCTTCGACGAGGCAATCGCGCTACCGACGGAATTTTCCGCCCGCATCGCCCGCAACACGCAGCTCATTCTCCAGCATGAGACCGGCGTCACCAAGGTCGTCGATCCGCTCGCCGGCTCTTACTATGTCGAGAGCCTGACCCATGAGCTGGCGGAAAAGGCCTGGGCGCTGATCGAGGAAGTCGAGGCCATGGGCGGCATGACCAAGGCTGTCGCCACCGGCCTGCCCAAACGCATGATCGAGGAAGCTGCGACCCGCCGGCAGGCCGCTGTCGACAAGGGCGAGGAAGTCATCGTCGGCGTCAACAAATACCGGCTGGAGACCGAAGACCAGATCGACATTCTCGACATCGACAATGCCGCCGTGCGCCTGTCCCAGATCGCCCGCATCGAGCGGACAAAACGCCAGCGCGATCCCAAGCGAGTAGCCGAAACGCTCGCAGCCCTTGGCGAAGTTGCGTCCAGCGGCAAAGGAAACATTCTTGAAGCCGCTGTCGAAGCCGCGCGTGCGCGTGCCACCGTCGGGGAAATTTCCGACGCCATGCGCCGGGCTTTCGGCGATCACACGGCCGTTCCGGAAGTGGTTCGCAAGGTTTATGGCAAAGCCTATGACAGCGAACCGGAATTCAAGACACTGGTTTCACGTCTCGAAGATTTTTCAAGCTCGCTCGGCAGCAAACCGAAGATCATGGTCACAAAACTCGGCCAGGACGGGCATGACCGCGGCGCGAAGATCATCGCCTCGGCCTTTGGCGATATCGGCTTCGATATAGTTGCCGGTCCGTTGTTCCAGACACCGGCTGAGGCGGCCGATCTGGCGATAGCTTCGAACGTGCATGTTGTCGGCGTCTCTTCGCTGGCGGCGGGCCACAAGACGCTGCTGCCGCAACTGGTCGACACGTTGAAGCGGAAAGGCGCTGAGAACGTCATCGTCATCTGCGGCGGCGTGATACCGCGGCAGGATTATCAATTCCTGCTCGACCAAGGCGTCGCTGCCGTCTTCGGACCTGGCACCAACGTGCTAGATGCGGCGCGCGCTGTGCTCGACCTGATGGAAGGCCGAAGACGGAATTTCTAAGCGCGACAGGCTGGAACCAATCGAGCACAACGCCGTGGCACATTGCAGGATCAGCATGTAGGCTCGATGTTAGCGATAACCTACGGTAAACCAGCATGAGCGAGCCGAAACCACGCAGAGCCGAAAGCCGCATAGCGGTGCCGACGATGGCCGATGTGGCGAACCGCGCCGGCGTATCGACGATGACCGTCTCGCGGGCCTTGAAGGGCGGCAGCTATATTTCGGACCAGACGCGGCAACGCATTCTCGCGGCCGTCGGCGAACTCGGCTATGTCCTGGACCAGTCGGCCGGAAGCCTTTCCTCGCGCCGGACAGGCTTCATCGCGGCGATCATCCCATCCATCAACAATTCGAATTTTTCCGACACGGCGCGCGGGATTACCGATGCGCTTGAAAATACGGGGCTTCAACTGCTTCTTGGCTATACCGACTACTCGGTGGAGCGCGAAGAGAAGCTCATCGAATCGATGCTGCGCAGGCGGCCCGAAGGGATAATCCTGACCGGCGGCACCCATACGGCGCAAGCACGATCGATGCTTGAGAAAGCCGGAATACCGGTGATCGAAACATGGGATGTGCCGGCTGCGCCGATCGACAAGGTCGTCGGCTTCTCCAACAGCGATGCTATGGAGCTTCTCGTCCAGACACTGACGGAGAAGGGCTACAGGCGCTTCGGCTTCATCGGCGGCACAACCGAGATGGATACACGCGGCACGCAACGCCGCGAGGGCTTTTTGCGTGCGCTGCGCAAGCTGGGTCTGCCTGACGATCGACTGGTTGCGGCGGGCATTCCGCCGATTTCGATGGAACAGGGCGCCAAGGCTATCGTCGATCTTCTGGAGCGCTGGCCCGACACGGAAGTCGCCATCTGCGTTTCCGATCTTTCGGCCTTCGGTGCGTTGATGGAATGCCAGCGTCGCGGTTTGCGGGTTCCCGAAGACATCGCCATTGCCGGCTTCGGAGACTATGAGGTCGCCGCCTGCTGTCATCCGCGCATCACCACGGTCGATGTCGACTGCTATGGAATCGGCCGCTCGGCAGCGCTCAAACTCGTCGGCGCGCTTCAACGCCCGGAAGGTGGCGCTGAGCAAGCGATCACCAGAACGCAATACCGCATCGTCTTGCGCGAGAGCACCTAATTCTCAACATCAGAAGCTGAGCTGCACCTTCATCGAGCGGCTGCGGTCGCCGGCAGTCTGGAAGGCGGCGACCGCATCTTCAAGCGGAAAAATGCCGCTCAGGAGCGGCTTCATGTCGACCCGGCGTTGATTGATGAGATCGACGGCCAAACCGAACTCTTCATGGAAACGGAAGGTGCCGTGCATTTCGATTTCCTTGGCAACCACCATGTTCTGCGGGATCGAAACATCGCCGCCAAGCCCGAGTTGCACCAGCACGCCGCGCGGGCGCAGAACCTCGAGACCGCTGCGCACGGCGCGCTCATTGCCCGATGCCTCGAAATGCACGTCGAACCAGCCTTTGTTAGCCGAATAGGCCGCAAGCTCTTCGCTATGGGTGGCAACGTTGATCGTCCGATCGGCACCGACGGCGCGCGCCTTGTGAAGAACGGCATCCATGACATCCGTCGCGACGATTTCGCGGGCACCATGCAGACGGGCAGCCATGATCGCCAGCGAGCCGATAGGACCGCAACCCGTTACCAGCACACGCTTGCCCAGCAGCGACCCGGCGCGGTTGACGGCATGCAGCGTCACAGCGAAAGGCTCGGCGAAGGCCGCTTCGTTGATCGAGACGCCATCGGCAACCTTGTGGCACTGGGTCACGTCGACCACCAGCTGCTGGCGGAACGCGCCCTGAATATGCGGCATCGGCATGGCGCTGCCATAGAAGCGCATGTTCAGACAATGGTTCTGCTGACCCTTCAGGCAATAGTCACAACCATTGCAGGGCCGGCTCGGCGAAATCGCTATGCGATCGCCAATGGCAAATTCCGAAACACCCTCGCCCAGTGCCTTGATCGTTCCCGCCACTTCGTGGCCGAGGATCATGGGCTCGCGCACCCGCACCGTGCCGAAGCCGCCATGATTGTAGTAATGCAGATCGGAACCGCAGATGCCTCCGGCCTCGATAGCGACTTCGATCTGCCCGGCCGCCAGAGCTTCCACCTCCCGCTCCTCGATGCGAAGATCCTTTTCAGCATGAATGACAACGGCTTTCATGGCTGGCTCCCTATGCGACCGGTGTGGGGAGAGCTGCGCCGGCAAAATGCGCTGCGAGATTGTCGCGCATCAGCTTGCCCATCGCCTTGCGCGTCTCCACCGTACCGCTGCCGTGGTGCGGCTGCAGCACGACATTAGCCAGCGCAGCGAAGCGGCCGTCGATCTTCGGCTCGTTCCAGAAAACGTCTAGGCCAGCCCCGCGGATGCGACCGTTTTCCAGCGCATCGATCAGTGCAGGCTCGTCCACCGTCGTGCCGCGCGAAATATTAACCAGGATGCCGTCCGGGCCGAGAGCGCCAAGCACCTGCGCATCGACGATATTCTTCGTCGCCTCGCCGCCCGGTAAAATGACAAGGAGAAAATCCGACCACCGGGCCAAGGCCACGAGATCGTCGAAATAGCCATAGGGCAGGTCTGGTTTACGGGAGCGGGCGAAATAGCTGATTTCCAGATCGAAGCCGACGGCCCGGCGGGCGATCGCCTGGCCAATGCGGCCCATGCCGGCAATGCCGAGCTTCTTGCCGGAAACCCTGGTGACGAGTGGCATCGCGACCTTGCCCCAATCGCCCGCCCGCACATAGGTATCGCCTTGCGGAATCTGGCGCGCGGTTGCGAGCAGCAAGCCGATGCCGAGATCGGCCACGTCCTCGTTCAGCACGTCCGGCGTGTTGGTCACGCGGATACCGTGCGCCTTCGCGTGGCCGAGATCGATGGCGTCGGTGCCAACGCCATAGCACGAGACGATTTCCAGCATTGGAAGCTTGCGCATCAGATCGGCCGATGCACCGAGTTCGCCCCGCGTTGCAATCGCCCGGACACCGGCGCCATGTGCCGCAATGAAAGCCTCCCTGTCGTCAGTTTCCCAGAGCCTGTGCACGACATAGCGGTCATGCAGTTCATCCATATCCCAAGCGGGATAGGGTCCGATCATCAGGACTTCAGGCTTCTGCATGCGCACTTCCTCCGTCTGCGGACGGTTGATTATGTTATCGATAACATCTATGTCAATCCCGTCAACGCAGGTAGAGATGCGACAGGGAGAAAAAGCGTGACATTTCCATTGTTCGACCTGAACGGCAGGCGCGCGCTCGTCACCGGTTCCAGTCAGGGCATCGGCTTTGCCCTGGCGCAAGGCCTTGCCGCGCATGGCACAGAAGTGATTTTGAACGGCCGCGACCGGGCCAAGATCGAGGCAGCCGCTGCAAGCCTGGAAGCAGCGGGCCACAAGGTTCACAAGGCGCTTTTCGACGTAACCGACGCGCAAGCCGTCAAGGACGGCGTGGCAGCGATCGAACGAGACATCGGCGCGATCGATATCCTGATCAACAATGCCGGCATGCAGTTTCGTGCGCCGCTGGAGGATTTTCCCGTCGATAAGTGGCAGCAATTGCTGACAACCAACATCTCAAGCGTTTTCTACGTGGGACAGGCAGTGGCTCGCGCAATGATCGCGCGCGGGCGCGGCAAGATCGTCAACATCGCATCGGTCCAAAGCGAACTGGCGCGCCCCGGAATCACGCCCTATACGGCAACCAAAGGCGCCGTGAAAAACCTGACGCGCGGCATGTGCGCGGACTGGGCGAAATACGGCCTTCAGGTCAACGCTATCGCGCCCGGCTATTTCAGGACGCCGCTCAATCAGGCGCTGGTGGACAATCCGGAATTTTCCGAGTGGCTTGAAAAACGCACTCCTGCCGCGCGCTGGGGCAATGTCGACGAACTGGTCGGCGCAGCCGTTTTCCTGTCAAGCAACGCTTCCTCTTTCGTCAACGGACACACGCTCTATGTCGACGGCGGCATCACAACCTCTCTCTGATCACCAGCGCGCCGGCAGACCTGTCGTCGTCATGGGCGTGTCGGGTTGCGGCAAGTCCTCCGTCGGCGAGCGATTGGCCATTGCGCTTGGCTGTCCCTATGTCGAGGGCGACAGCCTGCATCCGGTTAAAAATGTGGAAAAGATGTCGAAAGGCATCCCCTTGAACGACGAAGATCGTTGGCCCTGGCTGGACGAGATCGGCCGGCGGCTCGGCGCGGGCAGACAAGAAGGCATCGTCATTTCCTGCTCGGCATTGAAGAAGATTTATCGCGACCGGCTGCGAGCCTTTTCAGACGGTCGCCTCGCCTTCGTCTTCCTCGAAGGATCGCGGGCGGTTCTTGAAAGCCGGATGAAAAGCCGCACAGGACATTTCATGCCGGCCTCTTTGCTCGACAGCCAACTGTCGACGCTCGAGTCCCCGTCCGCGGAACCGGGCGTCATTACAGTCGATATAGACGGTCCGCTGGATGGCATTGTCGACACAGCCCTTTCGGGTCTGGAAAAGCTCGAATGAAACCGGACGCCTTAGAAACTATGGGTCGAGGGTTCGGTCCGTCAGCCGCCGCCGTGCATGGATGATATGCAGTTCCATCGCCGCCCTCGCCCAAACTGCGTCACGCTTGCGGATGGCCTCGACGATGTCGGTGTGCTCGGAGACCACCTTGCGGGCGCGATCGGTCGATCCGGTGCGGGTGATCGACAGGGATATTCCCATGAAGTCGCTGAGCACGACGCCGCTGCCTTCGAGTGCGCCGCGAAAAAACTCGTTTCCGGTAGCGTCCAGTATGGCGAGGTGAAAGGCTCGGTCGCTTTCGGCGTCGAACGTGCCATGGCCGATCTGCTGCGCAAACTGCTCGTGGGCGCGCATGATATCGGACAAGGCTTTCTCGGTCCGGCGTTCCGCCGCCAATGCCGCAGCCTCGCCCTCGACCGACAGCCGCAGTTCCTGGTAGCGGAGAAAGCGCGACACATCGGTCAGGCTCGTGACGTCGGTCAGATTGTCCGACGGCCGGCTCAGGACATAGGTGCCGCTGCCGCGCCGCGCTTCCACCAGACCGTCGACGCGAAGCCGCGCCAGCGCCTGGCGAACCACCGGCCGCGAGACGCCGAAGCTTTCACTGAGATCGTTCTCGCCCGGCAGGCGGCTGCCGGGAGCGAATGCACCGCTCAGGATTTCGTCGAGAATCCGCCCGTAGACCTGGTCGGCGAAACTTGACGGCTTTGTCTCGAAAACCATCGAAATCATCTCAAAATTCTTGCCTCGCCGAATCTACTATCACGAATATCGTCGAACCATGCTTTCTCCCGCCCGATCGGCATCCCCAAGCGCTAGCGATGGATTCGCAGCTTCTGCCGGCGTTCAAAACGGGTCTGGAAGTAAGGCACCTCATGCGCGGTACCAAGCGCGTAAGAGGTGCCGTCATCCGGGCTGATCTCGCGCACGTTGCGGCGGCTCGGATATTTGAGGATTTCCTCGATAACGATATCAACGCCGAGCCCCGGAGCGTCCGGCACCTTCATATGCCCGTCCACGACCCTCGGTGCGGGCGTGATGACATCGTCGCGGCCTTCCCAGTCGAACTCCAGGCGCTCCAGCATCAGCGCGTTGGGGATGGTCGCCATCACATGCAGTGCCGCGAATTCGGCGACCGGGCCAAGCGACCCCGAATGGGGCGCGAGCGTGATGTAGTGGCCCTCGGCCATCGCCGCCATCTTGCGCATCTGGGTGATGCCGCCGGCGCGGCCAGTGTCGGGCTGGATGACGTCGACCAGACCGCGCTCGATATAGGGCTGGATGCCCCAGATGGTGCTGACGCGCTCGCCTGCAGCAAGCGGAACGTTGACGGCGTCACGGACGCGGGCCAGCGCATCGAGATCTTCCGGCGCAACCGGGTCCTCGTAGAACAGGATATCCAGGCTCTCCAGTTCGCGGCCAACGGCAATCGCATCCTGCGTCGTCATCCAGGAGGGGCCGTGCGCATCGACCATCAGATCGACCTTCGGCCCGATGTGGTCGCGGATGGAGGCGACGAGGTCCAGATCGACCGTGCCGGTGAAGCCAACCTTGATACCGGTGTAGCCGAGCGCCAGCAAGCGATCCGCCTTGGCGGTGTCGTGGGCATGACCGTAGACACGAACCCGGTCGCGGAACCTGCCGCCGAGCAGGTTCCACACCGGCTGGCCCAGCGCCTTGCCCTTGATGTCCCACAGCGCCATCTCGATGCCGGTGAGAGCACCGCCGCCGACCGTGCCCAGCATGCCGTGCCCCATCATGGAGGCCAGCAGCTTGTGCCAGAGGCGGTCGATATGCGCCGGGTCCTCGCCGATCAGCAGCGGCGTGAGATCCTTGACCGCGGTCTCGATGACGCGCGGCCATCCCGAACACTCGCCGACGCCGTGGATGCCCTCGTCGGTGAGGATGCGCACGAACAGCCAGTTGCGCGAGCCGCCGAAGTTTCCGCCTTCATATTGCCCGGCCGAAGCATTGCCTTTGGCCGGCCCGCCGACCTGCATCAGATAGGTTTCGACGGCTGTGATCTTCATCTATGCAGCTCCATCCATCATGCGCGGTTCTTCCGCCGCGCCGCCATATTGCTGGCTCGCTTCCAGAAGCAGTCTTGAATAGGGGTGCTCCAGCGTGCCGGCGCGCAGCCTGTCGGCCCCGACCTCCTCGACGATCTGGCCGGCCTGCATCACGCCGACGCGGTCGCACATATGTGCGATCACGGCGAGGTCGTGGCTGACGAGCAGATAGGTCAGCCCCCGCTTCTCGCGCAGTTCGTTGAGCAGGTTCAGGATTTCGGCCTGAACCGACACGTCGAGGGCCGATGTCGGCTCATCGAGCAGCAGCACCTGCGGCTCAAGGATGAGCGCCCGCGCAATGGCGACGCGCTGGCGCTGTCCGCCGGAAAGCTGATGCGGGAAACGGTAGCGCAGCTCGGGATTGAGACCGACCGACGTCAGTGCCTCGAACACCGCTTCACGCGAGCGCGGCAGGCCCTGGTTGCGCAGCGGCTCCAGCAACTGCGCGCCGATCGTCTTGCGCGGATGCAGCGAACCGTAGGGGTCCTGGAACACCATCTGCACCGAACGGTAGAATTCCCTGGGGCGGACGGGGCTGAGAACCTTGCCGCCGATCCCGATCTCGCCGCGATAATCGGGGTTGAGGCCTGAAATGGCGCGCAGCACCGTCGACTTGCCGCAGCCGGACTCGCCGACAAGGCCATAGCTGCCGCCTGTCTCGACCGAAAAGCTCACGCGCTTGACCACCGCTTGCGGCGGCGATCCGAGGCGTATGATGAGGTCGCGGACTTCGATCATGAGTTCGTTTCCACGGCATCTATCCAGGAAGGATCGCGCTTCAGCGTCGGCAGGCGCGACACCTTGTGGTCGATGGATGGTAGCGACGCCAGCAGCCCCCGCGTATACGGGTGCCGGGCCTCTCCAAGCTGCGACGCCGGCAGCGTTTCAACGATGCGCCCGGCATACATGATAATGACACGGTCGCAGAAGCGGCGGACCAGATTGAGGTCGTGGCTGATCAGGATCAGGCCGAGATTGCGGCGCGTCACCAGTTCGTCGAGCAGGCTCAGCACCTCGAGGCGAACGGTCACGTCGAGCGCGGAGGTTGGCTCGTCGGCAATCATGACTTCGGGCTCGGCAATCAGCATCATCGCGATCATGACGCGCTGGCCCATGCCGCCGGAAATTTCGTGCGGATAGAGCCTGGCGACGCGTTCGGGGTCGCGGATCTTGACCGCATTAAGCATTTCGAGAACCCGCGCCCGCGCCGCAGCCTTGCCGCCTGCGCCGGGGTAATGCTGGAGGTAGGTTTCTGCGATCTGCTCGCCGACGCGCATGACCGGATTGAGCGAATATTTCGGGTCCTGCAGGATCAGGCCGATGCGGCGACCACGCACATGCACCATGTCCCTGTTGCTGGCGGTCAGCAGGTCGATCTCCTGAAACCGCAAGCGGTCGGCCACGACGCGCGCGGTCGGCGGCAGGAGGCGCATGATGGCGCGCCCGACCGTCGACTTGCCGGAGCCGGATTCGCCGACGATGCCGAGCTTTTCGCGGCCGAGCGTGAAGCTTACCCCGCGAACGGCTTTTATCTTGCCGCTGCCGAAGCCCACTTCGAGGTTGGCGGCCTCAATCAGGGGCGCGGTCATTCGCCACCTCTTGCGTCGAGCACGTCACGGAGAGCGTCTCCGAACAGGTTGAAGGCAAGGCTGACGAGGGCGATGGCAATGCCGGGGGCGGCTATGACCCACGGGCTCTCGATCATGAACTCGCGCCCGCTGGACGCCATGGCGCCCCATTCGGGCGACGGCGGCACGGCGCCAAGGCCGAGGAAGCCGAGGCCAGCCGCGGTCAGGATGACGCTCGCCATGTTGAGCGTGACGCGCACGATCACCGAAGGCACGCACATCGGCAGGATATGCCGCAGAATGATGGACCAGGCCGACGCGCCCTGCAGCCGGATGGCCGCGATGAAGTCCGCCTTGCGCAGGCTGAGCGTCTCTGCTCGCGCCAGACGCGCGATCGGCGGCCACGCGGTGAGCGAAATGGCGATGATCGCATTGGTGATGCCGGGGCCGAGGGCTGCCGCAAAGCCAAGCGCCAGCACAAGACCGGGGAACGACAGGAAGACGTCTGTGATGCGCATCAGGATCTCGTCGACCCAGCCGCCGAAATAGCCGGAGCAGGTGCCGATCAGCAGACCGATGGGCGCCACGATCACGGCGACCAGCATGATGATATATAGAGTCGTGCGCGCGCCATAGACGATGCGCGAATAGACGTCGCGGCCGAACTCGTCAGTGCCGAGAATATGGCTCCACGAGGGCGGGGCAAGCCGGTTCGCCATGTTCTGCGCGATCGGGTCGTAGCTTGTCAGCAGCGGCGCGCAGATGGCGATCACGCTCAGCAGGACGATGATGGCAAGGCCGACAAGGCCGAGCGGATGGCCGCAAAAGCGCTGCCAGTTCTTGTAGAACTGCTGCGCTGTGGCCTGGGTGCGGCCGCGCGGGTTCGGCTGCGAGAGCCACCCGCGCATGCCGACCTGTCTTTGCAGTACCTGCTCGCTCATGACCTTACCGTGTCCGTGGATCGAGGATGCGATAGAGCGCATCGGAAGCCAGATTGATGACCAGGAAGAGCACGCCGATCATCAGCACCGAGCCCATCACGATATTGATGTCGTTCATCTGGATGCCGCGCGTCAGATACTGGCCGACGCCCGGCCAGGCGAAGACCGTTTCGATGAGGACCGCCCCGTCGAGCAATCCACCGAAAGTGAGCGCGATGATGGTGAGCAGCTGCACGCGGATGTTCTTGAACGCGTGGCGCCATATCACCTGCCGCGGCAGCAGGCCCTTGGCCTGCGCGGTGATGACATATTCCTGCGACAGCTGTTCCAGCATGAAGCTGCGGGTCATGCGGCTGATATAGGCGACCGAGTAGTAGCCCAGGATCGTTCCCGGCAGGACGATATGGTTGAGCGCGTTCCAGAAAACATCCCAGTTTCGGCTGAGCGCCGAATCCAGAAGCAGGAAGCCCGTTACCGGCGTGACGAGACCTTCGTAGAAGACATCGACTCGGCCGGAGGCGGCAAACCAGTCGAGCTTGGCGTAGAAGAACAGCAACGCCATCAAGGCCAGCCAGAAGCTCGGGATGGAGTGACCCGCCAGGCCGATGAGGCGCGCGACGAGATCGATTATGGTCCCGCGCTTGACCGCCGCGATAATACCGAGCGGCACGCCGACGCCCACCCCGACCAGAAGCGCCACGACCGCAAGCTCGAAAGTCGCCGGAAACACCATCAGAAGGTCGGTGACGACCTTCTGGCCGGTGGTCGTCGAGACGCCGAAATCGCCGCGCAGCGCCTTGCCGACATAGGTCAGGAACTGCTCCCACACCGGCCGGTCAAGCCCGAGTTCCACGAACACGCGGTCGTAGACTTCCTTGCTCACCTCCGGGCCGGTGATGGCGATCACCGGATCGTTGGGAAGCAGGCGACCCATGGCGAATGTCAGTCCCAGCAGGCCAAGCAGGGTCGTCGCAATGGCCAGGGCGCGCCCGGCGATGCGCCGCGCCAGCAGGGTGCCGCGCGACGGTTCGGTGTCTTCGAAGCCGTCGTCGACATTCAGCGGTGCGTTCCGCCCGTCCGTGCTGACGGTGGTCATTCTTTGGTTACGTCGTGCCAGCGGGTCGACCAGGTCGTGTGCCCTGCGTAGCCCTTGACGTTCTTCAGCATCACATAGGGGTCGCTGCGCTGGAAGAAGATGACCAGGCCGGGATCCATCTTGCTGTAGATGTCGTCCATCTGCTTGAAGACGTCGGCTCGCTTGGCGGTGTCGCCCTCGCGCATCGACTCGTCCACCAGCTTGTTCAGCTCGTCGTTCTGCTGGCCGACGCGCCACAGATAGTAGCTGCCGAGCCGTGCCTCGTCCCGGTTGTCCGGATTGTAGGCGTATTGGGTCGCAACCGCGAACGGGTCGGGCAGGCGCGCGCCGGAATTGCCGACCAGCACCTCGAACTTGCGCTCTCGGAAGGCCGGGGTAAACTCGCCGGGAACGAGGTTGAGGTCGATGCCGGCCTTGCGGGCGCTGGCTTGAAGCGCCTCGGCGAACGGCCGCAGCGCATCGCTCGACGGATTGAGCGTCTTCTTCAACCCGTCCGGATAGCCCGCCTCGGTCAGCAGCTTCTTGGCCAATTCCGGATCGTAGGTGTTGCGGTCGAGCGGATCGGCAGGAGCGCCCATCATGCCCTTGGGCACCATCGACTGCCAGGGCGAGCCCAGATACTTCATGATATTGCCCTGTATCGCCTCCCAGTCGAAGGCGTGCTGGAAGGCGCGGCGCACTTCCGGCTTCTGGAGATCCGGGTCCTTGGTGTTCAACGCAATGTAATAAAATCCGAGGCCGGGCACCTTGTCGATCACCATGCCCGGATTGTTGGACAGCGCCTCAAGGTCGCCGCTGGACATATAGTGCCCGACATCGACATCTCCCTTCTCCATCTGCAAACGCAGATTGCCGGATTCGGGAATGTGCATGACGGCTACGCGCTGCATCGCCGGCGCACCGCCCCAATAGTCCTTGCGGGCGTCGAACATAGCAAGGTTGTTCGGGCGAAGCTGGCTCAGCACGAACGGTCCGCTGCCGGCGGTGTTGGCGGCAAGCCAGCCGGAGCCGAAGTCGCCATTCGCCTCATGCTCGAGCGCCGTCTTCTTGTCGATGATGCCGACGGAAGAACCGGCAAGCGAGGCCAGCACAAGGTCGGTATTCACCTCTATCGGCAGCTCGATGACGAGCGTCTGCGGATCGGTCACGCGGACCAGCTGGTCGACATTGTCCTTCGTGAAGCCCCACAGCGCCAGGTCTGTGGACCCGACCTGCCCCATCTTGATTATGCGCTGGATGGACCAGGCGGCATCCTCGGCCGTCACCGGATTGCCGCTGGAGAAGGTCGCATCCGGGCGCAACTTCATGGTGATCGTCTTTCCGTCTTCGGAAACGGACCACTCCGTTGCAAGCATCGGCTCGAGCTTGTCGATGCTTTCGGGCTTCGTCTGCACGAGATTGTCATAGGCGTTGGACATCAGCTCGGAGACCGTGCGCGCATTGTTCGCCGCCGGGTCCAGCGTGCGGATGCCGCCGATATTGGTGCCGATCACCAGCATGTTCGGAGGCGACTTGGCGAATGCGTCGGCGCTCGCAAAAGCTGCGACCGATGCGAGAAGTGCTGCGGCTATCATACGTCTCATCGTGCATCTTCCTCCCGTTAGGCGCCGACTTTCGGGCCGGCAGATTGTTAAACGCGTTCAGGGATAGCCGAACGAACCGTCCGGCTTGCGCGGCAGCTTCCGCTCCCAGTGAATGTAATGGTCCTTCTCGAGATACTTCTCGTCGATCTCGACACCCCATCCGGCACGGTCCGGCCGCAGTTCCAGATAGCCGTCCTTCGGCAGATATGGGTCCTTCACATAAGGCGCTTCCGCCGGCAGCCGGTATTCGAGGATCTTGAAGTTCGGGGTGACTGCCGCGAAGTGCAGGTTCACCGCGGTAGCGAGCGGCCCCATCGGATTGTGCGGGGCGATCGGCACGAAATGCGCTTCGGCGATCGCTGCGATCTTCCTCATCTCAAGCAGGCCGCCGACGACGCAAATGTCCGGCTGCGCGATATCGCAGCCACGCACCTGGAACAATTTGAGGAATTCATAGCGGCTGTAAAGGCTTTCGCCGGTGGCGAGCGGACACTTGATCTTCGACCGGATTGCGCCCCAGGCCTCGAAATTCTCCGGCCTGATCGGCTCCTCGAAGAACAGCGGATCGTAAGGGGCCAGCGCATCGCCGAGCTGGATCGCCTGCCACGGCTCGAACAGCTTGGCATGCGCATCGAATGCAAACTCGAAATGCGTCGGCGCCATTTCGCGCAGGCGGCGGAAATAGTCGGCGCTGGTGCGCACCACCTCGCCCCAGCGCTCGGCATGAAAGTCGACGCGGTAAGGGCTGAGCTTGAACGCCGTCAGGCCGTATTTCTCGTTCTCCGCGTTGACGGTGTCTATGGCGATCGCCGGATCGGGCGCGGTGTAGACACCGAGATAGACCCGCACGCGGTCGCGCACTTCGCCACCCAACAGCCGGTAGACCGGCACGTCGAGCGCCTTGGCGGAAATGTCCCACAGGCAATGGTCGATGGCCGAGAAGACGGAAAGATGCATGGCGCCGCCGGGGAACCGCGCCTGCTGCTGAAGCTTCAGCATAAGGTATTCGATGCGCCGGGGGTCTTCGCCGTCAATCTGCTCGAAAAAGTAGTCGAGGATCGGGATGAGCCCCTTGTCGGGGCCGTGATTGTAGCACTCGCCCCAGCCGGTGATCCCGGCATCCGTATCGATCGCGACGATGACGCGCGGACGATTGGCGTCTCGCGCCATGAAGCTGCGCAAGCGAACGATTTTCATGCCACACGATCCTCCCAGGCAGCGATCAAAGGCTAGCCATGACCTTTCAAGTTGTCAATTATGTTTTCATCTTTGCTTGACGGATACCGGTGATATTGTTCATATGATTGATAAATCGGCTGCCGAACGGCTCGCAGCCGTTATCGGTCGAAACATGTTCCTCGACGACCGTCTTGAAGGAGACGCTGCATGAGCATCGAACGGGTTCGGGCATCGCTCGGCGGAATATCCGGCATCCATGTCACGCCCTATCGGGCCAATGGCTCGCTGAACGAGGATCTGCTGGCAAGGCTGGTGCGGCGCCAGACCGAGGCGGGCATTCACAACATCGTTTCAGGCGGCAATACGGGCGAGTTCTTCAGCCTCACCTTCGACGAAGTCGTGCGTCTGCAGGCCGTCGCCTTCGCGGCCATGGAAGGATCGAAGTCGGTTCGCACCGCAGCTGTCGGCCGGTCGTTGCGCGAGGCGCTTGCCACGGCGAAGCTGGCGATCGGTGCGGGCGCCGAGGCCTTGATGTCCCACCACCCGCTCGATCCATTTGCAGCGCCGCAGGCGCAGGCGGACTATTTCATCGCCATTGCCGAAGAATCCTCCGTGCCGGTCGTCGCCTATCTGCGCTCCGACGCCATCCCGGTCGGCGAGGTGGTCCGTATCGCCCGCCATCCGAACATCGCCGGTATCAAGTTCGCCACGCCCAATCTGATGCATATGGCCGAATGCATCAGGGCGACGACCGACTGTGCGGCGGTCTGGGTCTGCGGGCTGGCCGAGGGTTGGGCGCCGGCCTTTTACGCCACCGGTGCAAAGGGATTCACATCGGGCTTGGTCAATGTCGATCCGGAGCGGTCGCTGTCGATCTGGAGCGCACTGGAAGCGGGCCGCTACGACGAAGCGCGCGGACTGATCGCACCGATCGCGCCATTCGAGGCGATGCGCACGAAGTTCAACAACGGTGCCAACGTGACAGTGGTCAAGGAGGCCCTGACGCTAAGTGGCTGGGATGTTGGCCCGGTTCGGCTGCCCGGCCTGCCCAAGCTTTCCGCCAAGGATCGCGAGGAGCTTGGACGGATTCTTGCGAGCATCGGTCACCCGATGAGAACGGCCAGCGCCGCCGAATAGTCAAAAGCAGACCGCCCGCGCGAGGCGCGAGCGGAGCTTTGTTATGGCAAGTATCGCAGCACCCCGTCAGGCGGGCGGCAGGGTCGCCTTCATCGACGGACGCTGCGAGACCTTCGCAAACCAGCCGGCAAGCTGCGGGCGGGAGCTTCGCCAGTCCTTGTCGGCAAAGCGGAAGTCGAGATAGCCCAGCGCACAGGCAGCCGCGATCGCGCCGGCGTGAAAATCGCCTGAAACATCCGCAAACCATCTGCCTTCCAGCGCATCGAGCCCGGAATCCACCTTGTCCATCTGGCCTCGATACCAATCCTCCCAAAAGAGGGCCTCGGGGCGCATCACTTTCTCGTAGCGGCACAGCAGGCAGGCATCGAGGATAGAGTCGGCCAAAGCCTCGAGCGTGAGGACCGCAAAGCGACGCGCATCCTGCGGATAGAGCGAAGCTTCCGGTGAAGCGAGCGAGTCGACATAGGTGCAGATCACGCGACTGTCGAAAACCGGCGTGTCGTCTGCAAGCAGTGCGCACGGCACCTTCCCGGATGCGTTGTGCCGGACGATGGTCTGGTCCCGATCAACCGGTCCCGCCGCTGACGGCAATTTTTCGATCCTATCAGCCAACCCTCTTTCGTGGGCGCAAACCATGACTTTGCGCACATAGGGCGAAGCAGGCGAGAAGAAGAGTCTGATCGTCACGCGGTATTCCTCCGGTTCTGGTTTCGGGCGCGGGCCCGTTTGGGGCGCGGGTCCACTGTCGGGACACGCAGGAAATCTCCGGGAAATTGCTCAAGCTGCGTATGCAGGTGTTCGAGAGCGAAGGTTATGTGCTCGCGCATGATTGCAGCGGCGCGCTCGCCCTGCCCCATCGACAGCGCGCGGGCGATGCGATGATGGTCATCATGCGACCGCCGGATCACATAAAAGTCCCGCCACATGATCACGCGGTCGGAGGCAAGCGGCACATTGTGCAGGCTCTCGACGAACGTCCTGATCCACGGGTTGGCCGCAAGGTTCATGATAGCGGTGTGGAAGCAGACGTTCATGCGCCGGTAAGGCACCAGGTTTTCCGGCGGCAGTGAGTCCGACGACAACAGCCGGTCGCCCTCTTCGACAAGTTCGAAAAGATTTCGCTCGGCAGCCTCCGACATGTTGGAGGCGGCAAGCTTGCACGCCGTCGCTTCCAGCTCGGCCCGGACCTGAAACGCGCCGGCAACGTCGGCGAAAGAGAATTCTCGGACGTAAAAGCCCCGGTTGCTTTCGTATGAGACGAGGCCGCTTTGCGCGAGCGCGGTGAGCGCCGTCCTGAGCGGCGTACGCGAAATTCCCAGCATCTCGGCAAGCTTGTCCTGATGCAGCTTTTCGCCGGGGCGAAGGTCACCGCTGAGGATCGCTTCGCGCATCCTTTCGATAGCTACTTCCGTGCTCGTGTGCAAATCTGACAATGGTAGGCCCTCCCTCCGATTTGAACAGAATGTATCCAAAATTGCTGTTATCCGCAATTTCTATTTGCAGTTACCGTCATAATGTGTTCATTGCGTCCGCAACGGAGAGGGAGGAACCTCTGAACATGTCGAACGTTTGCTTGGTCGCCGGCGCTGCCGGTGGCATCGGGAAAGCTGTTGTCTCGCGCCTGGCGCAGGACGGTTACGCAGTGCTGGCCGCAGACCTGTCAAAGGCAGCGGCAGAAGTCGTTGTCGAGGGCCTCCCCGGCCAAGGTCATCGCGCCATTGAGCTCGACGTGACGAATGAGCAGGCCGTGGCCGCAGCCTTCGTAGATGCGGAAAAGCGCGGCGCCCCGGTCGACAAGGTTGTGGCGGCTGCCGGCATCCTGCTCTTTGCGGCCAATGGCGAACGGCCGCCGCTCACCGACATAACGCTCAAGGACTGGGAACTCACCCACGCCGTCAATTCGACCGGCACCTTCCTGCTTTTGCGCGAATTTCTGCGCGGCGCCAGTCGGCGACAGATCGAGAATGGCCGCTTCATCGGGTTCAGTTCGGTGGCAGCACAGCTCGGCGGCTATCGCTCCAGCTCGGCCTACATTGCTTCGAAGACAGCGGTCCTTGGGCTCATCAAGGCGGGTGCGCGCGAAGCGGCATCGCTTGGCGTGACCGTCAACGCCGTTGCGCCCGGACTGATCGACGCGCCGATGCTGCGCCAGTCGCTGCCGCCGGAAAACGACGCTACTGCGGCGGCCAATATCCCGCTGCAGCGCATCGGTACGCCACAGGAGGTTGCCGGCGCGGTCTCGTTCCTGCTCGGCCCGGACGCTGCCTACATCACCGGCGCCGTCATCGACGTCAACGGCGGCTATCGGATGCAATAGGGCACCAAAGCAGGGGAGGAAACAATGGTAAAGCTTGTCGAAAGGCTCACCCGGCTGCTGGCCTGGTTCGCGGGGCTCGCCGTCCTGCTGATGATGTTCCACGTCATGATAGACGTGCTGGGCAAGTATCTCTTCAGCGCTCCCCTGCCGGGCACGGCCGAAGTCGTTGCCGCCTATTACATGATCGGCGCCGTGTTCCTGCCCCTCGCCTGGGTCGAGTTGTCGGGCGGCTCGATCGTCGTCGAAGTGATCTACGAGAAGGTTCCCGAACGAGCGCAGAAAGTCATGCTGATCCTCGCCGACATCGTCTCGGCGGTCTATTACAGCGTTCTGGCCTGGTTCTCCTGGGGCGTGGCGAAACACGCCTACAACGTCAACGAATCCGTCGACGGCATATGGCGCATCACCACCTGGCCCGCCAAATTCCTTCTGCCTTTCGGCTTCTGCCTCGTCGTCGTCGTGCTTGTCATGCGCGTGTTCATGGGTGAGCGCAACCGCATGACTACCACCCATTCCGCCGTCGAGATTTGAGGGGAAACCGACATGGAACGTCTCGAGATCGGCTTCGTCGGCATCTTCGCCATCCTCGCGCTGATCGGTATTCGTGTACCGATAGGTGTCGCCATGGGCGCGACGGCCTTCTTCGGCATATGGGCAATGATGGGCCTCGGGGCGGCCATCGGCATATCGAAGGCGATCCCGTTCAATCTTATCGGCGACTGGAATCTTTCCGCCATTCCGATGTTCCTCTTCATGGGGTTCGTAGCGGTCGAAGCCGGGCTGACGCGTGGCCTGTTCGGCGCGGCGCGCATTTTCCTCGCACGCATTCCTGGCGGTCTCGCCTCCTCGACCGTCTTTGCCTCCGCGCTCTTCGGCTCGGCAAGTGGTTCGAGTGTGGCGACATCCGCAGCCTTCTCGCGTATCGCCGTGCCTGAGATGCTGAACAGCAAATACAATCCCGGCCTGGCGACCGGTTCGGTGGCGGCGGCCGGCACGCTGGCGGCACTGATCCCGCCCTCTGTCCTGATGATCGTCTATTGCCTGCTGGTCGACACTTCGATCAACACGCTTTTCATGGCAGGCGTGGTGCCGGGAATCCTGACTGCCGTAGCCTTTATCGTAATGATCACCGTGCGCTGCATGCTGAACCCCAACCTCGCGCCGCGCTATGTCGACACGACTTCGGCTGCGGAGAAAAGGGCTCTCCTTCGCGATGCGTGGCCGTTGCCGGTCGTCACTTTCGTCGTCATGGGCGGCATCTTCACCGGCGCTTTCACCGCAACGGAGTCGGGTGCCGTCGGGGCCTTTCTGGCCTGCGTGATCGCGGCTGTTCGCGGCAAGCTGAGCATGCCAATGCTGCGGCGTGCGCTGGTGGATACCGCCTCGGGCACATCCGCCATTTTCATGATCGTTCTGGGAGCCGCGCTCTTCGCCCGCTTCGTGGCGCTGGCCACCATCCCGACCTGGGTAATGGGCTTCTTCGACGGCTACGACACGATGACCATTGTCATCCTCATTTGCATCATCCTGGTGGTGATGGGCACGTTCATGGAGGAAATCTCCATCATGCTGCTCACCATGCCGGTTCTGGTGCCGTTGCTTATCAGCCATGGGATCGATCTTACCTGGTTCGGCATCCTGGTAATCAAGCTTATGGCAATCGGACTGATCAGCCCACCTGTGGGCATGAACGTATTCGTCATCAAATCGGCGCTCGGCGACAAGGTCACGCTCAACCAGATATTCGCGGGCGTGACCTGGTTCATCGCCGTCGACCTGTTCGTGCTCGCCGCGCTGATTGCTTTCCCACAGATCAGCCTTTGGCTGCCGGGGATGATGGGCAGGTAGCCGTTTTGCAACAAGGGCCGCGTGGCAAACAGCCCCGCGCGGACCGTCAACTGCGCGGAAAGCGCAAACATGGGAGAGAGGAATGAAACGACTTTTAGCAACGATCGCAGCCGTGCCGCTGCTGGCGACCGCCGCGATGGCCGCCGACTATCAGGCGACCAACTGGATGGCGCCTTCGCATATCCTGAACGGCGTGGCCTATGAGCCCTTCGTCAAGGAGATCACCGAGGCAACCGGTGGCAATGTGAAATTCGAGATCTACTCCTCGGGCTCGCTGGTGCCAGCGCCGACAACACTACAGGCTGTCGGTGACGGCGTTGCGCAACTCGGTATCGTCGCCGCCTCCTATACGCCCTCGGAATTACCGTTGTCGGGCCTGATCAACGATCTCGCCTTTCTGGCCAAGGATGATTACGCCGCTGCCTTCGCGCTGACCGAGATCGGCCTGATGAACCCGGAAATTGTCGCCGAGTACAACAAGCACAACACCGTGTTCGTGGGCGGCTATTCGACGCCGATCTACAACTTTTTCTGCATGAAGCCGATTTCGGACCCGGCATCGGTTCGCGGACTGAAGATCCGCACGGCGGGAACCGCGCAGAACGAATGGATCGCCTTTCTTGGCGCAACCCCTGTCGCCGTGCCGATGACCGATGTCTACACCGGGCTGGAACGCGGTTCGCTCGATTGCACCCTGTCGGACCCGACAAACCTCGAATTCGGCTACAAATTCTGGGAAATCGCGAAAGTCGTGAACCGGCTCCCGCAAGGGTCCTCGCTGGGCGCGACCTATGTCTATAACAAGGACTTCTGGGCAGCCCTCGCTCCGAAAGACCGGCGCGCAATCCTCGACCTGACCGGTCTTGCGCTGGCGCGGGCACAGGTGGCCTATCATCAGGGCGTGGAATCGGCCCTGAAGGGCTCGGCCGAGCGCGGCATCGCCATCATGGACCCGGACCCGGCGATGGAAGCCAAGCTGAAAGAGTTCCAGGACGGGATGCTTGCCGGTCTGGCCAAGCGCACGATGGACGCACGCAAGATTGCCGACCCGACACCGATCATCGAGCAGTATATCGCGCTGACTGGCAAATGGTCCGGGCTGCTTGAGGGGGTCGACCGCAACGATCCCGAGGCGCTGGCCAAGCTGGTGAATGAGCAGATCTATTCCAAGCTCGACGAAAACAGCTTCGGGCTTAACTGAGCCTTCGGCCGGCGCGGATATTGCCGCGCCGGCCTTCCCTTCTTTTTTCAGGCCGACTCCTCGGCACGGCCTGTTTATCGGACCAGAGTGATTCCATGTCTTCGCAATCTCTTCCCACCGCAATCGTTACCGGCGCAGGGTCCGGCATCGGTCGCGCCATCGCCCACCGTCTGGCTTGTGAGGGCTATGCAATCATCGTCGCGGACCGGGCTGCCGCCCCGGCTGAGGAAACCGTCCGGCAGTTGCAGGAGAACGGGTATGAGGCGCGGGCCGCCGTGCTGGATATTACCGATCCGGTCGCGACGCAGGCGCTGATCGGCGGAGCGGCGGACCTGCGGGTGCTGGTCAACAATGCGGGCATCTTCAACGTCATTCCCTTCGACATGCTGAAGGCGGATGACTTCCGCCGGATGTACGAGGTCAATCTGGTCGCCATGTTCACCCTATGCCAGCAGGCGGCACGAGTGCTGCCTGAGGGCGGGAGGATCATCAATCTTGCCTCGCGCGCTGCTTTCGGCGCGCGCCACTATGCCCACTACGTCGCTTCCAAGGCGGGCGTCGCAGGTTTTACCAAGGCGCTGGCGCTGGAACTGGCGGGGCGGCAGATCACCGTCAACGCCATCGCGCCCGGCGTGATCGAAACCGACATGCTGCTGGAACGGCCCGACGGGCTGGACGAGATGCGCACCCAGCAGCCGACCGGCAAGCTCGGCAAGCCCGAGCACATCGCTCACGCAGCCGCCTTTTTTGCAAGCCCGTTGGCCGAATATGTCACCGGGCAGGTGCTGATCGTCGACGGCGGCCGCTCGGTCGGCGGTACTGCTGCATTCTGAAAAGAGGACGCCATGACGCTTCAACCTTCGACCATGGACGGCAAGACCGTCGTCGTGACCGGCGCGGGCCAGGGCATCGGCCTGGCCATTGCCGAAGCCTTCCTGGCCGCGGGCGCTCATGTCATGGCCGTGGACCGCGAACCCGCGGGTATCGCAGCACTGGCAGCAGCCAACGCCAATGTCGTTCCCGTGACGGGCGATGTGACCGATGCGGCGCTGCCCGATGCGATCTCAGCCGCGATCGGTAAGGCCGGGCTTTCGCTCGATGTGCTGATCAACAATGCGGGCGTCGCGCGCGGAGCCAATGCTCTGGACACCTCGGACGAGGATTTCGAGCGCTATTTCCAGATTAATGTGCTGGGCCTGTTTCGGTTGTCGCGCTGGGCCGTGGGCATCATGATGAAGAAGGGCGGCGGCGCCATCGTCAACACTGCCTCGATCTTCGGGCAGATCGGCGCCTTCAACAGTTGTGGCTATTCCACCTCGAAGGCGGCTGTGATCGGGCTGACACGCCAGATGGCGACCGATTTCGGCCCCTCGGGCATCCGGGTAAACGCCGTGGCGCCCGGCCTGATCGAGACGCCCCTTACCGCCGAGCGCATCCGGACCGAGACATGGCGGCGCCATGTGATGATCGATGGCGCCCCGCTGCGCCGCGTCGGCACGCCGCAGGATGTGGCACGTGCGGTGCGCTTCCTGGCTTCCGACGAGGCCGGCTTCATCACCGGTCAGGTGCTGGCCGTCGATGGCGGCTGGGCCATGGGACGCTACCCTCGCGAAGAGCCGATCCATGCCGATGCCTGACCTACCCTCATCTTGCGACCTCTTGGTGGTCGGCTCCGGCGCGGCGGGAATGGCCGCCGCGATTTCCGCCAGGTATCACGGGCTCAACCCCGTAATCATAGAAAAAGCCGACGTCTTCGGCGGATCGACCGCCGTGTCGGGGGGAGCCATCTGGGTTCCTTGCAATCCGCTGATGCAAGCCGCGGGGATGCCCGACAGCCGCGAGGCGGCAAGAACCTATATCCGGGGTGAAACGGGCAACCATTTCAACGCGGAACTGATCGAGGCCTTTCTCGAAAAAGGCCCGGAGGCGATCGACTTCTTTCATAACAAGACCGCATTGAAGATGTCCCACCGGCCAGTCTCGCCGGACTATCATCCCGATGCGGATGGTGCGACCGAGGGCGGCCGCGTGCTCGACGCCTATGACTACGACGGACGCCGGCTAGGCGAAAACCTCCACCGCATGCGTCCGCCGATCGTCGATTTCACCATTCTCGGCGGCTTGCCGCTCGGGAGGCCGGACATCTATCATTTCCTGCGCCTGACGCGCTCCGCCAAATCCGCGGCCTATGCGACGAAGACGGTTCTTCGTTACATTCGCGACCGGCTTACCTGGGGTCGCAACACACGCCTGGTCATGGGTGGGGCGGTAGCAGGACGGCTTGCCGAAACCGTCTTTGAACTGGGTATCCCGCTTTTCACCGGCCACGAATTGGTAAAGCTTGTCCAGGATGCCAGCGGCCGCATTATCGGTGCTGAAGTCGCCGGCTCTCGGGGCCTCGTACATGTTTCGGCTACACGAGGCGTGGTGCTTGCCGCCGGCGGCTTCGCGCACGATACGGCGCGACGCGCCCAGCATTTCGAGCATGTCCGCAAGGGCCTGCCGCACTACTCCATGTCACCTTCGGCCGGCACCGGCGGCGCGATTGCGGCGGCCGAAGCGGCAGGCGCCGCCTTTGTCGAGACAAATACGAATGGCGGCTTCTGGACACCGGTTTCGCTGCTCCCGAATGCAGATGGATCCAAGCGACCCTTCCCGCACCTCTTTCTTGACCGGGCAAAGCCCGGCGTCATCGCAGTCGGGCATGACGGACGCCGCTTCGTCAATGAAGCGTCGAGCTACCATGATTTCGTCCAGGGCCTCATTGCCAAGCTTTTGGAGGAAGGCCGGCAATCGGCATGGCTGATCGCCGATCATCGGGCATTGCGCCGGTACGGATTGGGTGCCGCACATGCGTTCCCGGCCGCAATCGGCAGGCATCTGAAAAGCGGCTACCTCAAGCGCGGCGCAACACTTGGTCACCTCGCGCGCGAATGCGGTATCGACGCCGCGCAGTTGGGGCGGACGATTGCGGCCATCAATGCCGCTGCGGCGGGCGGCGAAGATCCGGAATTCGGCAAGGGCGCGACAAGCTATCAGCGCTATCTCGGCGACGCCGAGAACAAGCCCAATCCTTGCGTCAGGCCGCTCGAAGCGCCGTTCTATGCGATCGAGATTTTTCCCGGAGACATCGGTACGACAATGGGGCTGGATATTACCGCCGGGGGTGAGGTCAAGCAGCAGGATGGCCGTGTCATTCCCGGTCTCTATGCCTGCGGCAATGACATTAACTCGATCATGTCAGGCTCATATCCGGGTCCCGGCATCACGCTCGGCCCTGCGCTGACCTTCGGCTACATTGTCGGCAGGACAGCTGCTGCCGTCTGATTCAATCCCGGACTTCTGCAGAATGACGTGGTTGTCGAGGCCGAGGGTACGGCTCACCTTATAGCGACGGGAAGGCCAAGCGTGACACGCCGACGATTACGTCGGGTTTGAGTGGCCGGTCACGTCTGTTCCTTGGTTTGCTTGCGGGCTGAACCCTTCTGCAACGCATCGTCGTCCGGACCTTCGGGCTCAAAAGCTGGAACGCCGTCATTGTTCTCGGTCCGGTCGCGATAGAGTGCTGCTCGTGCCAGCAGCATGAGCGAAACCGGTGTCGTCACGATCACGAAGGCGGCAATCAGTATCTCATGAAGCGCCGGTCGCGACTGCAGCACGGTGAAGCAGATCATCGAGGCTATGAGGATGCCGCCGGCGCCCCAGGTCGTGCCCAATGTCGGCGCGTGGACCCGCTCGTAGAAGCTGCCGAACCGCAGCAGCCCGATCGCTCCCAGCAGTGTCAGCCCAGCTCCCAGGAGAAGGAAGAACGCGGTGAGGAGTGCTGCCCAGACAGGCAGGTCGGCGGCGTGGGTCATTCGATCACCTCGCCGCGCATGAGGAATTTCGCCAGCGCAACGGTGGAGACGAAGCCGAGCAGGGAAATCACCAGCGCCGCCTCGAAATAGATCGTCGTTCCCGTGCGGATGCCGAAAGTCAGCAGAAGCAGCATGGCGCAGACATAGAGCGCGTCGAAACCGAGCACGCGGTCCTGGGCCCGCGGTCCGATCAGCATGCGCGCGACCGAACAGGCCATCGCGGCAATCAGAAGCAGCTGCGCGATCGTGACCGACCAGATGAGGATGGTGGCGCTCATTCGAAAATCTCCATCAGCGGTCTTTCGTAGCGGCCCTTGATGATGTCGATCCACTCCTGCTCGTCGACGAGGTCGAGCACATGGAGCAGCAGCCCGCCTGTTCCGGATCGATACTCGACCCAGGCCGTGCCGGGCGTGCTGGTGATGATGCAGGCAAGCACTGCCAGTCCGGTCGGATCGCGCAGGTCGAGCGTGATCGTGACGAAGCCCGAGGTGCGCTGTCCTCGCCCGCCGCGCAGGATGATGCTCGCGACGGCAATATTGGAACGCAGGACATCCGCCATCACCGTTACGAACAGCTTCGGGATCAGGCCCCACCGCCGCAACCGGGGCTTTGCGGGCTCCAAAGCCGTCATCGCCCAGGATGCGGCGATGCCGATGATGGCGCCAAGCACGAGATGGCCGGCCGAAAACCCGTTAAGCAGAACCCACATCACCAGCAGTGAGGTCGCGAGCAGGGGATAGGGGAACAAACGGCTCATTGGTTTTCCACCGCTTTCGGACCCGGCACCTGGGCAGTGGACATCACGGCGCGCACATAGTTCATCGGCGTATGCAGGGATTGGGCGGTGGCGTCCATATAGCGCATGACCGCTCCGCCCTGCACGCTCAGCACCAGACACAGGAAAAGCAGGAAGCCAACCGGCACGATTTCGCTCACCCGGACGCGCGGTACGGTTCCTTCTATCGGCGCCCAGAACGTGCGGATGCCGGCGCGGGTCATGGAAATCATGGCCGAAAGACCGGCCAGAATCAGGAGCACGGCCAACACCCACATCGCACCCGTATCAAACGCGCCGATCATGGCACTCAGCAGCGCAAATTTGGCGATGAAGCCCGAAAGCGGCGGCAGGCCGGCAAGCAGGACGGCACAGCCGACGAAGCAGACGCCGAGCACGGCAAGCGTGCCGGGAATGACGAGCCCGACCTCTTCGGGCGCTTCCTCCTCATCCATGTCGTCGCCATAGGCTTCCATCGTGACCGCCAGAACGTTGGCTGCTGGATCCTGCGCCCGCTCGACCAGTTCGATCAGCAGAAAGAAGGCGCTGATCGCCAAGGTGGAACTGACCATGTAATATAGCGCGCCGGAAGTGACCCAGACGCTGGCCAGGCCGATCGCGGCCAGCAGCGTGCCGGATGAGACCAGCACATAGAAGCCGGCGAGCCGTCCCATCGCCTGCGATGCGAGCACACCGATGGCGCCGAACGCGATCGTCGCCATGCCGCCGAACAACAGCCAGGAGCCGCCAAAGCCGGCGGTCGCGCCTGCATCGGCGCCGAAAAGCAGCAGCGAAAGCCGCAGGATAACGTAGACGCCGACCTTGCTGAGGATGGCGAAAATCGCGGCGACCGGGGCGGCCGCAGCAGTATACGCGGTGGGCAGCCAGAACCCCAGCGGCCACATTCCGGCCTTGACCAGGAAAGCGATGCCGAGAATGGCAGCGCCCGCCTCGAGCAGCATCCGGTCTTCTGCTGCAACCGCAGGGATCTTCAGCGCAAGATCGGCCATGTTGAGCGCGCCGGTAACACCGTAGATAAGGCTGACGCCGATCAGGAAAAGCGACGAAGCGGCAAGGTTGATCGCGATGTAGTGCAGGCCGGCCTTCACCCGAAGCTGGCCCGAGCCGTAGAGGACCAGTCCATACGAGGCTGCTAGCAGCACCTCGAAGAAGACGAACAGGTTGAACAGGTCGCCCGTAAGGAACGCGCCATTCAGCCCCATCAGCAGAAGCTGGAAAAGGGTATGAAAATGCGGTCCGCTTCTGTGCCAGCGCGCCAGCGAGAAGACCAGGGCGGCCAACGCCAGAACGCTTGTCAGCACCAGCATCAGCGCCGAAAGCCGGTCGAGCACCAGCACGATGCCGAATGGCGCCGGCCAATTGCCGAGCGGGTAAACCGCAGTCATTGCCGTTTCGGAATCGGCAAAGCGCAGCAGCACGACCGTTATGATCAGAAGCGCCACAACCGAGGCAAGGCTGATCGCCGCCTTGAGCCCATGACGGCGCTCGTCGAACATCAGTAGCAACGCACCGACGACGAGCGGCAGAACGATCGGCGCGATCAGGAGATGGCTGGCCCAATCCATCAGTTGGGCTCCCTGCCGTCGACGTGATCGCTGCCGGTCAAGCCGCGCGACACCAGCAGGACGACCAGAAACAGCGCTGTCGTGGCAAAGCCGATGACGATAGCGGTCAGCACGAGCGCCTGCGGCACGGGATCGGCATAGTCGGCCGGATTAACGGCAGTGCCGTAAGAGAGCACCGCTGCCGCGTTCATGCGCAACCTGCCCATCGAGAAGATGAACAGATTGACGCCATAGGCGATAAGCGACAGGCCGATGATGACCTGATAGGTGCGCGGCCGCAGCAACAGCCAGACGCCGGAGCCGACCAGTACGCCGATGCCGAGAGCGAGCGTCAGTTCCATCATGCGTTCTCCTCCTCGGCCGTAGCGATCCGCGAGGCGCGAAGCCGGCGGACCGACTGGTGAGCAAAGGCGATCAGCATCAGCACGGTCGCGCCGAGAACCAGCGAGAAGACGCCAAGATCGAAAATGATCGCGCTTGCTGCTGGCACGGAGCCGATCAGCGGCAATTCGATATATTGCGAATGGGACGTCAGGAACGGATAGCCGAACAGCCAGGAACCCATGCCGCACAAAGCAGCAAGCAGCAGGCCGAAGCCTATCCAGTTGACTGGCAAGACCCTCAGTCGGTCCTCCACCCATCGCGTGCCCGCGGCCAGATATTGCAGAATGAAGGCCGCAGCCATGGCCACGCCGGCAGCAAAACCACCGCCGGGCAGGTCATGCCCGCGGAAGAAAAGATAGGCGGCCAGGACGATGATAACCGGGAACAGCCGTTGCATGATAACCGCCGGGATCAGGAGATAGTCGCTCACCGTCTCGCCCGACTTGCGGTCAGGCCGTGCCTCGTCGGTGGCGTTCTGCACGCGCTGCTGTTCCGGCGACTCGACGGAATCGGGCGCCGGCCTGAAACGCCGGAACAGGGAGAATACCGTCAATGCCACGATGCCGAGCACGGTGATCTCGCCAAACGTATCGAACCCGCGGAAATCGACCAGAATGACGTTGACGACGTTGCGGCCTCCGCCTTCGCTATAAGCTTTTTCGAGGAAGTAGTCGGCAATCGTCGGTGGGGCCGCACGCGTCATCACGGCGTAGGCAATGAGCGTCATGCCGCCCCCTGCCGCCACAGCGATGGCAAGGTCGCGGTATCGGCGCAGTCTCGCGGCCATCCTGATCGCTTCGGTCTGGAATTCCTCGGAACGCTTGGGCAGCCAGCGCAGACCGAGCAGAATGAGGACGGTCGTGACGATCTCGACGAGCAGTTGCGTGACGGCAAGATCGGGCGCGGAAAACCATACGAAGGTGGTGCAGGTGACGAGCCCTGCCCCGCCCAGGAAGATGAGCGCGACGAGCCGGTGGAACTTGGCCTGATAGGCAGCGCCGATGGCGCAGAAGATGCCGATTGCCCAAAGCCCCGCAAATACCGCGTCGCCGACGTTCCAGTCGAACGCGGCCAGACCGAAACTCATGTGGTAGAGCGGCCAGGCAGCGGCGATGAGCGCTACGGCCACGAGCAGGCGAAGCTGCGGCTGGAGACGGCGGGTGCCCAGCCGGTTTTCCAGAAACCTTGCCCCTCTCCACGATACCGCCACCATCACGCGCTCGAAGATGCGCTGGCCCTTGAGGCGTCGGAAGTATGGCGGCCCTTCTTCGCAATGTGCCAGGTAGTTCTTCAGCAGAAGATAAAGGAGAGCGCCGACCAAAAGCGCAAGGAAGCTCATCAGCAGCGGCAGGTTGAAGCCATGCCAGATCGCAAGGCTGTATTCGGGTGTGGCGGCGCCGAGAACGGACGTGACCGCCGTATGCAGGAACGGTCCTATGGTCAGGCCGGGGACTATGCCGACGACGAGACATGTCAGCACCAGAAGCTGGATCGGGAACCGCATCAGGAATGGCGGCTCGTGCGGCTCGCGAGGCAGGTCGTCCGGCAGTTTACCGAAGAATACGCCGTGGATGAACCGTATCGAATAGGTCACCGCAAATGCGCTCGCCAGCACCGCGACATAGGGTGCTATCCTGTCGAGAATGGAATCGGCGTGGGTTGCGATCGCCTCGGCGAAGAACATCTCCTTCGACAGGAAGCCATTGAGCAGCGGCACGCCCGCCATGGCAGCACTCGCCACCATGGCGAGCGTGGCGGTGAACGGCATGAAGCGGAACAGTCCGCCCAGGCGCTGTATGTCCCGCGTGCCCGTCTCATGGTCGATGATGCCGGCTGCCATGAACAGCGACGCCTTGAAGGTGGCGTGGTTTATCATATGGAAGATCGCGGCGATCAGGCCCAGAGGGCTGCCCAGGCTGAGCAGCAGCGTGATCAGACCGAGGTGGCTGATGGTCGAATAGGCCAGCAGGCCCTTTATGTCGCGCTGGAAAATCGCGAAATAGGCCCCCAGCAACAACGACGCCATGCCGGCAAAGCCGACGATCCAGAACCATTCGTAAGAGCCCGCCAGCACCGGCCAGAACCGCGCCATCAGAAACACGCCGGCCTTCACCATGGTCGCGGAATGAAGATAGGCCGAAACCGGCGTCGGCGCGGCCATGGCGTTGGGCAGCCAGAAATGGAAAGGAAACTGCGCGCTCTTGGTCAAGGCGCCGAGCAGGAAAAGTATGAGGGCGGGCAGATAAAGATCGCTTGAGCGGATCAAATCGCCCGAAGCCAGAACGATATCGAGATCATAGCTGCCGACAATGTGGCCGATCAGCAGCACGCCCGCCAGCAGGCAGAGCCCGCCGATGCCGGTGACCGTCAGCGCCATGCGCGCGCCATCGCGGGCGTTGGCATTGTGGTACCAATAACCGATCAGCAGGAAGGAGAAGATGCTGGTCAGCTCCCAGAAGACGACCAGCAGGATCAGGTTGCCCGACAGCACGATGCCGAGCATCGCCCCCATGAACGCCAGGAAGAATGAGTAAAAGCGAGGGATCGGATCTTCCGGCGACATATAGTAGCGCGCATAGAGCACCACTAGGAAGCCGATGCCGCTGACGAGCATGGTGAAGAGCCAGGCGAAGCCGTCCATGCGCAGCGTGAAATTCAGGCCGAGCGTGGGAAGCCACTCGATCTGCGTGCGAACGGGTCCTTCAGCGACGATTGCCGGGTAGCACAGAAATGCCAGGACAAGCCCGCAAACGGTAACCGCTCCGGCAAGCCAAGCTTCGGCGTTTCGGGCGTTGGAGGGAAAAAATGCAGCCATCGCGCTGCCGATGAACGGCAGGAAGATCATCAAGATAAGCGATGTCTCTTTCGCCATGCACCTGTCTTCTCTCGTGGAGGGAATCGGCAAACCATTGCCCTATCTCGCCCATTATGGTTGACTTACACGGCAAACGGCAAGTTTTTTATCCATGCCTCTATTTCCATCGCAATGCCGCGCGGCGCGCGGCCTTCTCAACTGGTCGCAGGAGCAGCTTGCAATCCTGGCTGGCGTATCGCGCAGCACGATCAAGGACTTCGAATGCCATCGCCACGCACTTCATCGCAGCTCGGAAGATCTGCTGGTGAGTGCGTTCGAGACGGGCGGTGTTCAGTTTCTTTTCGAGGAAGACGCAGGGCCGGGTGTCCGGCTGAAATCGCGTCAGCCGGAAGGCCGCTAGCTCGTTGAAGTATCCGCTGTCTCAGCGGCGTATATGGTCAACCAGAGCCCGAAGTTTTGGCGCCATGTTCCGTCGTTGCGGATAATAGAGATAGAACCCCGGAAAGGGTGGCAGGAAATCTTCAAGCAGCCAGACAAGCTCGCCTCTCTCGACATAAGGCCGGAATGTCTCGCGCAAAGCGAAGCTCCTAGCCAAGCAGTTTCAGGCAGTCCCATCGACGAGGATGAACGGATTGCCCTTGGAGCAGTTCTCAATGCGCGCCTCGACCTTGTAAACGTCTCGCAGCATCGCGGGCGTGATCACGGCTTTGGTTGGACCGCTTTCGATCATCGCTCCATCGGAGATGACGATCGTGTTTTCGCAATAGCGCAGGGCGTGATTGAGATCATGCAAGGCGATCAGCACGATCATCCCCTGCCGGCGCGCCAGTTTCGAGACAAAACCAAGAACCTCGACCTGCCGGTGAAGGTCCAGTGCCGACGTCGGTTCGTCCATCAGCAGAACTTCCGGCTTGCGCACCAGCGCCTGCGCCAGAGACACCAACTGTCGCTGCCCGCCCGAAAGCTCGCCGAGCCCGCGGAACGCGAGGGCCTCGATGTGCAGCGCCTTCAGGATATCGTCTATGTCGGCCAGCTCGTCATCGCGCACCTTCCAGCTGCTGCCCTGCTTGGCGGACAAAAGTACCGATTCATAAACCGTCAGCACCGCATTCGCGCCGGTATCCTGCGGCATATAGCAGATTGTGCGTGGTCCCTGTTCCGTCTGCGAAAGCGTTACGACGCCTGATCCGGAGATCAGCCCGGCGATGCGCTTGAAAAGCGTCGACTTCCCCGCCGCATTCGGCCCGACGACGGCTGTGATGCTGCCGGCTTTCAGCATGTCCACGCTGACATTCGAAAGGACTGTGACGCGGCCGTAGCTGGCGCCGACATCCCTGAGGGCAAGCGCTACCATGCCCGCCTCCTGTTGGAGAAGATCAGGATGAAGAAGAAGGGCACACCGACCAGCGCCGTGATAACCCCGATCGGCAAGATGGCGCCGGGTATAAGCATCTTGCTCACCACCGATGTCGTCGACAGCAGAAGCGCGCCGCAGATGACGGAACCCGGCAGGAAGAAGCGCTGGTCCTCGCCCACCACCATACGCGCGATATGCGGGCCGACGAGGCCGACAAAGCCGATGGTGCCGACGAACGACACCGGGATCGCGGCCAGCAGCGAAACGAAAAGCATCGTCTCGAGCCGCAGGCGGCGAACCTTCACGCCCATGCTGGCAGCCTTGTCGTCTCCGAGCCGAAGCGCGGTCAACGCCCAGGCATTGCGCATGAACAGCGGCACCACCGCGACGAGGATCGCGCCGGTGATCCACACCTTCGGCCATGTCGCCTTGGTCAGGCTGCCCATGGTCCAGAACACGACGGCGGCCAGCGCCTGTTCGGAAGCGAGATATTCGAGCAGAGAAAGTGCTGCATTGAAGGTGAAGACGAGCGCGATGCCGAGCAGCACGATGGTCTCGACGCTGACGCCGCGCATGGTGGAGGCGAAATGGATGAACATCGCCGCCGCCATCGCCATCAGGAAAGCGTTGATCGGCACCATATATTGCACGGCGCCGGGAAAGAGCGCGACACCCCCGACAAGCGCAAGCGCCGCGCCGAAGCTCGCCGCGGCAGAAATGCCGAGCGTGAACGGGCTGGCGAGCGGGTTGGACAGAATGGTCTGCATCTGCGCGCCGGCAACCGAGAGCGACGCTCCGACGGTAACGGCCATCAGCGCGATCGGCATGCGGATGTCCCAGATGACGACCCTGAGCTGGTCGCCGGCGGCGGCAGGGTCCATGAGCGCGGACAGCACCTCGCTCAAGCGGTAGTTGGCGGGACCGAGAGCCATATCGACGGCGACGCTGACTGCCAGCGCGACAGTCAACGCCGAGAGAATCAGGATGCGCTTAAAGGCAAGGGCGCGATACTGATCGCGCCCTGTTGCCGTTGCGAGAGTGACCTCCGCGGCCACGTCCTATTCGTCCTTCAGGGAGACGAAATATCCCGGCTTGTATTCCAGCGGCAGGAAGCGGGCGTGCAGTTCCTTGAATGTCGCTTCCGGGTCGAGATCCCCAAACAGTTCCGGATGCAGCCACTTGGCGATCTCCTGAATGGCGACGAACTGGTAGGGGTTGTTGTAGAACTGGTGCCAGATGGCGTGGACATTGCCGTCCTTGACCGCTTTGATGCCGGTAAAGGCTGGCCGCTTGGTAAGGTTTTCGAGCTTGCGGCGCGCTTCCTTGATATCCGCACCATAGCCGACGCCGACCCAGGCGCCGCCGGGAACGTAGCCGTCCCAATTGCCGCCGGTGATTATGACCTGATCCGGGTTCGAGGCGATGACCTGCTCGGGGTTCACGGTGCCGAAGGTGCCGGGAATGATGTCCTTGGCCATGTTGATGCCGCCGGCAAGCTCAACCATCTTGCCGAAGTTTTCGTTGCCGAAGGACATGCAGCAATCATCCGAATAGCCGCCCGCGCGCTCGACGAAGACGAGTGGCCTCTTGGGATTTTCCTTTTCCAGAACGTCGGTCACCCGCTTGATGCTGTCGGCGCGGAACTTGATGAAGTCCTCGGCGACATCTTCCTTGCCCATCAGCTTGCCCATGATGCGCATGCTCGGCTCGGTGTTTTCCATCGGCTTCTCGCGGAAGTCGACATAGACCAGCGGAATGCCGACCTTGGCGAGCTTTTCGATGTAGCCGGCCTCTTCGGTTGCCGTCTTGGCATCGATGTTCATCAGGATGACGTCGGGCTTGAGCGCGACCGCCTGCTCGATGTCGAAGGTGCCGTCCTTCATGCCGCCGAAGGTCGGCAGCTTGGCGATGTCCGGGTATTTCGCGAGATAGGCGGCGTAGGACTCAGGGTCGGCTTTCGGCAGATCGTCGCGCCAGCCGACGACGTGCTTGAAAGGCGCATCCTTGTCGAGAGCAGCCAGGAAATAAATCTGCCGCCCCTCGCCAAGGATCATGTGCTGCACCGGCGCTTCGACCTGAACATCACGGCCGGTGACATCCTTGATGGTGATTTTGTCCGCCAGCGCAGGCCAGGCAGCGGATATGACAAGGGCCATTGCAAGGGCGGCTGATCTGCCGTTAAAGCGCATCGCGATTTCTCTCCTGAAGGAATTGGAAGCGCTCTATGATTTTGTGAGTATAACAGTCAAGTTTTATCTTTTAGAGCTGTTCCAAGGTAAAAAGCATCAAAGGTTGAGTACGATGGCCGACATCAATCAGCACGGGTCGAACTACGGTCTGCGCGACGAAATCAAGACCTATTGGTCAGCGCGTGCAGCGACATTCGACCTGTCGCCGGGTCACGAGATTTTTTCCGAGGATGAGCGGGACGCCTGGCGGCGGCTGGTGCTCAAGCATCTCGGACAGGGAAAAGGCAGGGCGGCGCTCGATCTTGCCAGTGGCACCGGCGTCATTTCCCATC
>VFQQ010001382.1_pt1 | contig 34362 bp, 34 predicted proteins | sample 3512341 | NCBI WGS metagenome assembly VFQQ01 (sample SAMN10412373, study PRJNA504923) | tailings metagenome | isolation source: Relicate 2 Philex TSF1 revegetated site | place: Philippines: Tuba, Benguet | collected 2017-08-29 | reverse complement strand
GATCAGTCGGGAGCCGGCGCGCTCGACGTCCTGGGCGTCGGCGTCGGCGAGGCCGTCGTCGGTGATCAGGATGGCCACCTGTTCGAGCGGGCACAGCACGTGACCGGCCGAGGCGGAGAACTTGCTGCTGTCGACCATCAGGACGATCTCGTTCGCCCGTCCCAGCAGTCTCCGCTCCGACTGGACCAGCAGGACGTCGCTCTGCATCACGCCGTGACGGCTGACCGCCTGGGCGCCCATGAACATCCGGGCGGCGTGGAAACGGCCGGCGCCGTCCTCGTCGAAAGCGCTGAGGACGATGTTCTGCTCGCGGAACACCTGGCCGCCGGGAATGGTGATGCGGGTGCCCGCTTGCGGCAGCAGGGCGCTGACGATGTGCAGCGAGTTGGTCAGCACCTGCAGGCCGAGCGGCGCCAGATGCTGACACATCTGCAGCGTGGTCGAGCCGCCGTCGATGATCACCGCCTCGCCCGGCGAGCACAGCGCCGCCGCGGCGCGGCCGATGGCGGCCTTCTGCGCCGGCTGGCGGCCGATGTTCTCGTAGAAGGGGTCGCCGCTGAGGCGGTCGGGCTCGGCCTGGGCCGCGGGCAGGCGAGCGCCGCCGCGCACCCGGATGATGCGGCCTTCGGTCTCCAGTCGGTCGAGGTCGCGCCGCAGAGTGGCCGGGGACGCTTCGATCCGCCGATCGAGTTCCTTGAATCCGATGAAGCCCCGGTCCTGCATCAGTTGCAGGATCAGTTGCTCGCGTTCGGCAGCGTGCATGCTTGTCCCCAGTCGTCGGTCCCGGAACCTATTTCGATCGGTTCGCAATCGACTGCAATCAACTTCGCTCACCTGCACGGCGGGCGACGCCGCGATCGGGGCGAAAAAGAAGCCGCCGGCGGAACCGGCGGCTCAAGGCTGTGCGCAAGAAAAGCGCGAACCGTCCAGGGAGGAAGCGGAGTTCGCGCCGGAGACGGCCGCCAGGACGGCCGACGGTGTAGGCGGTCAGACGATGCCCGCGCCGAGCCCGACGGGCTTGCGCTGCTGCGCCTTCCGCTCCCGCCAGCCGCTGGCGCGGTAGGCGGTGATGGCGTCGATCGCGCCGCCGGCCTCGGCCCGCGCCATCGCCAGGATCGGCGTGACGTCGGTTCGGTAGGCTTGGCGCAGGGCTTGGAAGCCCATCATGACGTCGTTGGCCTGCTGAGCCGCCGTCAGGGCCTCGCGGTCGACCAGCAGCGCCTTGGCGTAGGCGCCGAGGATCGCCTCGGCCGACGACAGCATGCTCTCGATCGGGTCGGTGACGTTGTGCGACTGGTCGATCATGTAGGCGGGATCGAAGCCCTGGCGCGGGTTCAGCTCGGCCTCGACCAGCTCGTTGAAGACCAGGAACAGCTGGTGCGGGTTGATGCTGCCGCTGTCGAGGTCGTCGTCGCCGTACTTCGAGTCGTTGAAGTGGAAGCCGCCGAGCTTCCCGAAGCGGTGCAGGCGGGCGACGATCTGTTCGATGTTCACGTTCGGCGCATGGTGGCCCAGGTCGACGAGGCACTGGGCCTTGGGACCCAGCTCCTGGGCCGCCAGGATCGACGAACCCCAGTCGGAGATCACGGTCGAGTAGAACGCCGGCTCGAACATCTTGTGCTCGAGCAGCATGCGCCAGTCGCCGGGCAGGGCGGCGTAGATGCTCGCCGCGCTGTCGAGGTAGCGGTCGAGCGAGGCGCCCAGGCTCTGCTGCCCGGGGAAGTTGGTGCCGTCGCCGACCCAGACGGTCAGGGCCTGGCTGCCCAGCTTCCGGCCGATCTCGATGCATTCGATGTTGTGCTCGACGGCCTGGGCGCGGACGCCGGCGTCCGTCGAGGTCAGGCTGCCGTGCCGATAGGAGCGCGGCTGGCCCGGCTGGTCCTGGAAGGTGTTGGAGTTGACCGCGTCGAAGCCCAGTCCCAGGGCGGCGGCCTCCTGGCGCAGGCCGTCATAGTCGTCGACGAAGTCCCAGGGGAAATGCGGCGACACGCGCGGCGTGGCCCGGCTCAGCTGCTGGACCACGGCGCAGTCCTCGAGCTTCTCGTGGATGTCGGTCGGCTCGCCCGGGATCGGAAACTTGGCGAAGCGGGTGCCGCCCACGCCGCTGCCCCAGGAGGGCAGGGCGACCGAGAAGCCGGCGACCTTGGCCTTCACCGCGGCGATGTCGACGCCGCGGCGAGCAAGCGCCCGGCCCAGGCTGTCGTATTCGTCCGCCAAGGCCTCGTGGCGCGGGGCGTTGTGGCTGGCGATCGCCTCTTCGGTCAGCGGCAGGCCCATCGTCGTCTCTTTCCCTTGGTTCTGTTCGTTGAAGGGGCGGCCGGCGCTTTCCCCGTCGCCGGCCGCCGCGCTAGGTCCTTGAAGCGGGACGATGCTTCGGACCTAGCGAGTGAAGGCCTGCGCGTTGCCGGCGTCCACATTGATGATGTTGCCCGTCGACTTGGCCGAGGCGTCGGAGGCCAGGAAGTAGACCGCTTCGGCGATGTCTTCGGGCAACACGCTGCGCTTGAGCATCGAGCGGTTGCGGTAGAAGGCCTCCAGCTCGTCGCCGGCGTCGATGCCGTAGGCGCCGGCGCGTTCCTTGCGCCAGTCGCCGTCCCAGATGCGCGAGCCGCGGATGACGGCGTCCGGGTTCACGGTGTTGACCCGGATGCCGTCGCTCGCGCCTTCCAGCGCCAGACAACGGGCCAGGTGCAGCGAGGCGGCCTTGGCCGAGGCGTAGGCGGAGGCGCCGGGCGTTGCGGCCAGGGCGTTCTTGGAGCCGATGAACACGATCGACCCGCCCTTCTGCAGCTTCATCAGCGGGAAGGCGGCGCGGCTGGTCAGGAAATAGCCCTCGGCCAGGACGTCGTAGTTCTTGCGCCACAGGGCCACGGTGGTCTCTTCGATCGGGGCCGAGGAGGCGATGCCGGCGTTGGCCACCAGGATGTCGAGACCGCCGAACTCGCGGGCGCAGGCGGCGAAGGCGTCGGCGACCTGGGTCTCGTCGGTGACGTCGCAGACCGCCGAGCGGACGACGTCGCGGCCGAAGGTCTTCGCCAGGTCGGCCTGGGCGCTTTCCGAGGCTTCGGCGTTCAGGTCGACGATCATCACGCAGGCGCCCTGCGACAGCAGGCGGGCGGCCGTGGCGCGGCCGATGCCGCCGCCGCCGCCGGTGACCAGAGCCACCTTGCCGACCAGCGGCTTGGGCGCGGGCATCCGCTGCAGCTTGGCCTCTTCCAGGGCCCAATACTCGATGTCGAAGGCTTCCTGCTCGGGCAGGCCGATGTAGTCGCCGATCGCCTCTGCGCCGCGCATGACGTTGATGGCGTTGCCGTAGAACTCGCCGGCCAGGCGGGCGGTGGTCTTGTCGGCGGCGAAGGTGATGCGGCCCAGGCCCGGGACGAGAATCACGACCGGATTGGGGTCGCGCATCTTGGGATCGGTCGGCCGGGCGCAGCGCTCGTAGTAGGCCGCGTAGCCCTGGCGGTAGGTCTCGAACTGTTCGGCCAGATAGGCGTCGTCGCCGAGCCGCGCCGGATCGAGCGTCAGCGGCGCGATCTTGGTGCGAAGGAAGTGATCGGGGCAGGAGGTGCCGACCGCGGCCAGCCGCTCGAAGGCCTTGGAGCCGACGAACTCCAGCGCCTCGGGATCGTCGCTGAAGTGGCCGACCTTGGCGCGGTCGCCCGGCATGTTCCCGCGCAGGCGGGGCATCAGGGCGGCGGCCAGGGCAGCGCGTTCGGCTTCCGGCGACGGGGCGACGGCCACGCCTTCGAACGCGGGGCGGCCGGCCAGCTTGCCGTTCAGGTAGTCGGCGGCGTCGGCGATCAGGGCGACGGTGTTTTCGTAGCAGGCGTGAGCCGTTTCGGCCCAGCAGATGATCCCGTGGCCGGCCAGCATCACGCCGCGCAGGCCGGGGTTGGCCTTCACATACTCCCGGATCTGCACGCCCAGCTCGAAGCCCGGGCGCTTCCAGGGCAGCCAGCCGATCTCGCCCTTCCAGATGTCCTTCACCGCCGCCTCGCCGCCGGACGAGGCGGCCAGGGCGATCAGGGCGTCGGGGTGGACGTGGTCGATGTGTGCGAAGGGCAGGAGGCCGTGCAGCGGCGTGTCGATCGAGGCCGCGCGCGGGTTCAGATTGAAGGTGCAGTGCGGCAGGTAGCCGACCATCTCGTCTTCGAATTCGACGCCGCGGTACAGGGCCTCGGTCGCGCGGAACTTGTCGAGATACAGGGTCGAGAAGCCGTCCAGCTTCATCGAGCCGATGTCGCCGCCCGAACCTTTCACCCAAAGCACCTCGACGGATTCGCCGGTGAGGGGGTCCGCGGCGGTCAGTTTGGCCGAGGTGTTGCCGCCCCCGAAGTTGGTGACGGTCAGGTCCGAGCCCAACAGGTTCGAGCGGTAGAGCAGCAGCGCTTCCGGCGACATCGCCGCCGCCGCGGCCTCGTTCCAGCGGCTTTGCGGGACCGCGAAGGGCAGGGCTTCCGCGTGGGCGGCGGGGGACTCGGTTTCGATTTTCATCGCGGCGGCCTGAAAGAATTTGATCGTTTGTCGAATGATGTGGTCGTATATGATCACTTTCGACAAATATCAATCACGACATCGGGGGAGTGACGCGTTGCGAGAGGGACTGACGGTCGTCCTGGACGTCGGCAAGACGCTGACCAAGCTGAGCCTGTGGACGCGGGAGGGCGTGCTCGTCGCCCGCGAGACCCGGCCCAATCAGCGTGTGGACGCCGGGCCCTATGCCGCGCTGGACGCGGAGGGCGTCGAGGCCTGGGCCGTCGAAGTGCTTTCCGGCTTCACCGCGCACGGCCGGATCTCGGCGATCGTGCCGGTCGCCCACGGCGCGGCGGTGGCGGTTCTGCGCGACGGCCGGCTCGCCTGCCCTTCGCCGGACTACGAGGCGGCGCCGCCGCCGGACCTGCGCGCCGTCTACGACGCCGACCGCGACGCCTTCGCCGAGACCGGGTCGCCGGGCCTGCCGGACGGCCTGAACGCGGCGATCCAGCTGGCCTGGCTCGAGCGCCTGCATCCGGGCCTCCTCGACGACGGCGCGACGATCCTGACCTGGGCGCAGTACTGGGCCTGGCGGCTGTCGGGCGTGGCGGCGACCGAGGTGACCAGCCTGGGCTGTCACAGCGACCTGTGGCGGCCGATGGCGGCGGCGCCGAGCGGGCTGGCCGCGGCTCGCGGCTGGGCTCGCCGGCTGGCCCCGCTGCGCCGCGCCGACGAGGTCCTGGGGGCGATCACCCCCGACTGGGCGGCGCGCACGGGTCTGCCCGCTGATGTCCAGGTCCATTGCGGCCTGCATGATTCCAACGCGGCGCTCCTGGCGGCCAGAGGCTTCGCGGAGATCGCCGGCGAGGAGGCCACCGTCCTGTCGACCGGCACCTGGTTCGTGGCGATGCGCTCGCCCGGCCGGAACGCCTCGATGGATATCGCCCGGCTCTCGGAGAGCCGGGACTGTCTGGTCAACGTCGACGCCTATGGCGTGCCCACGCCGTCCGCCCGCTTCATGGGCGGTCGGGAGATCGAGATCCTCTCCGGCGTCGACGCCCGCCGGATCGACATCAAGCCCGACCAGCCGGCGCTGCTGGCGGCGACGCCGGAAGTCGTGGCCGCGCGCGCAATGGTCCTGCCGACCTTCACGCCGGGCGTCGGCCCGTTCCCGGGCGCCGAGGGCCGCTGGCTCAACGCGCCGGAAGACCCCTATGCGGTGCGGGCTGCGGTTTCGCTCTATGCGGCCCTGGTCGCCGACACCTCCCTCAGTCTGATCGGCGCACGACGGGCGATCCTGGTCGAGGGGCGGTTCGCCGAGGCCGAGGTGTTCGTCCGCGCTCTGGCTTCGCTGAGGCCGCACGACGCCGTCTACGTCTCCAACGCTCAGCACGACGTTTCCTATGGCGCTTTGCGGCTGATCGGCGTCGCCGGGACGCCGTCGGCGCCGCTCGAGCGGGTGAAGCCGCTGGAGATAGACGTCTCGGGCTACGCCGCCGACTGGCGCCGGCTCGCGGCCGGCGTGGAGGTCGCGGCGTGAGGGCGGCGGCCATCGAGGACTATCGCGAGGCGGCGCGCCGCCGGTTGCCGCATTTCCTGTTCGAGTACATCGACGGCGGCAGCTACGCCGAGACGACTCTGGCGGCCAACATCGCCGACTTGCGCCGGATCGCCCTGCGCCAGCGGGTGCTGCGCGACGTCTCCGCCATCGATCTCTCGACAGAGCTGCTCGGCCAGCGGCTGAAGCTGCCGGTCGCCCTGGCCCCGATCGGCCTGGCCGGGATGAACGCCCGGCGGGGCGAGGTGCAGGCCGCCCGGGCCGCGGAAGCCGCCGGCGTGCCCTTCACCCTGTCGACCGTGTCGGTCTGCAGCCTGGACGAAGTCGCCGCCGCCGTGGAGCGGCCGATCTGGTTCCAGCTCTACATGATCCGTGACCGGGCCTTCATGCGCGAGCTGATGGCCAAGGCGCGGGACCTGGGCTGTTCGACCCTGGTCTTCACCGTCGACATGCCGGTGCCGGGCTCGCGCTACCGCGACCTGCGCTCCGGACTGGCCGGCGCGTCCGGCCTCGCCGGCGCCGCGCGGCGGGCGTTCCAGGCCGCACGACGGCCCGCCTGGGCCTGGGACGTCGGCCTGCGCGGAGCGCCGCATCACCTGGGCAATGTCGCTCCGGTGCTCGGCTCGCAGACCGGGCTCGAGGACTTCTTCCGCTGGATGCGCGAGAACTTCGACCCGGCCATCGACTGGTCCGACCTGGAGTTCATCCGCAGCGAGTGGAAGGGCCCCCTGGTCATCAAGGGGATCCTTGACCCGGAGGACGCGGAGAAGGCCGCGGCGCTCGGCGCCGACGGCATCGTCGTCTCAAACCACGGCGGGCGTCAGCTGGACGGTGTGCCGTCCACCGCCCGGGCTTTGCCGGCGATCGCCGACGCCGTCGGCGGGCGGCTGACCATCCTGGCCGACGGCGGCGTCCGATCCGGGCTGGACGTGGTCCGGATGCTGGCGCTGGGCGCCGACGCGGTCCTGCTCGGCCGAGCCTGGGCCTACGCCCTGGCCGGCGGCGGGCAGGCGGGCGTCGCCCACGTCCTTCAACTCATCGAGGCGGAGATGCGGGTGGCCATGGCCCTGACCGGCGCGACCCGCATCGACCAGATCAAACGCGACGTCCTGGCCTGAAGGGACGCGCCTAGGGGGAGAACCACATCATGACGCCAAACCCTTTCCTGGGGGTCTTCTTCCACTGGCTGGGCGGCTTGTCGTCGGCCAGCTTCTATGTCCCGTACCGGCGCATCAAGGGCTGGTCCTGGGAGATATTCTGGCTCACGGGCGGCCTGTTCTCGTGGCTGATCGCGCCTTGGCTGTTCGCGGCCTTCAACACGCCGGATCTACTGGGCGTGATCGGCGGCGCGCCGGGCAAGACGCTGTTCTGGTGCTGGTTCTGGGGCATGGCCTGGGGGTTCGGCGGCCTGACCTTCGGCCTGACCATGCGCTACCTGGGCCTGTCGCTCGGCATGGCCGTGGCGCTGGGCCTGACCACGGTGATCGGGACGCTCGGTCCGCCGATCTTCCGCGGCACGCTGGGGCAGCTCGCCGCGACGCCCAGCGGCCAGCTGACTCTGCTCGGCATCCTGATCACCCTGGTCGGCATCGTCGTGGTGGCGATGGCCGGCCGGGCCAAGGAGCGTGAGACCCAGGGCGAGAGCCGCCAGGGCGTCGCCGAGTTCGACCTCAAGAAGGGCATCCTGCTGGCGATCTTCTCCGGCGTGATGTCGGGTTGCTTCGCCTGGGGCCTGGACGCCGGCCAGCCGATCCGCGAGGCGGCGCTGGCGGCGGGCTCCGCGCCGCTGATGCAGGGCCTGCCGGTGCTGTGCGTCGTGCTGCTCGGCGGCCTGACCACCAATCTGGTCTGGTGCGCCTGGCTGATCCTCAAGAACCGCACCGCCGGAGAGTGGATCGGGCGCGGCGCGGCGCCGGCGGAGGGACAGGTCCGCATGCCGCTGCTGGCCAACTACCTGCTGGCGGCCCTGGGCGGCCTGCTCTGGTACTTCCAGTTCTTCTTCTACTCGATGGGCGAGAGCCAGATGGGACGCTACGGCTTCTCGTCCTGGACCCTGCACATGGCCAGCATCATCCTGTTCTCCACCCTCTGGGGCTTCGCCCTGAAGGAGTGGGCCGACGCCAGCCCGCGCACGCGACGGCTGGTCTGGGCGGGCATCGCGCTGCTGGTGGGGTCCACCGTCGTCATCGGCCTGGGCAACATGCTGCAGGCCGGCTGATCCGGACCGGGTCGCGCGCAGGCGCGGCCCGTTTCGTATCCGAGAATCGCATCAAACGACCGAGGCCCAGTGCGCGACCGCGTGCTGGGCTTCAAGATTCTGATGTCTGGAGAGAAATGGTGGATGCGACAGGGATTGAACCTGTGACCCCCTCGGTGTGAACGAGGTGCTCTCCCGCTGAGCTACGCATCCGCCGACGGGGCCAGCGCCCCGGGGAGGGCGGGTCTATAGCGAGTCGGCCGCCGCCTCGCAAGGCGCCGCGAACGCTCCGACGACCGCTTCGAGCTCCGAGTAGTGCGAGAGCAGTCGGTCGCCGCCCAGTTCCGCCGCCGGCAGGTCGTTGTAGCCGAACGTGGCGACGAGGCAGGGGATGCCGGCGGCCCTCGCCGCGCCGACGTCGGGCGAGGCGTCGCCGACCATGATCGCCCGATGGGGGACGCCGCCGGCTCGCGCGATCGCTTCCAGCAGGGGCGCGGGATCCGGCTTGCGCACCGGCAGGGTGTCGCCGCCGACCACGGCGTCGAAACAGCGCGCCATGTCCAGCTCGTCGAGCAGGGCGCAGGTCATCGCTTCGGCCTTGTTGGTGCAGACGGCCAGCCGCGCGCCGCGCGCCCGCAGCGCCGCCAGCGCGTCGAGGCAGCCGGGGAAGGGGCGGCTCTCCCGGGCGATGCGGTTCCGGTAGACCTCCAGCAGCCGCGGCCACAGCGCGTCGATCCGCGCCTCGGAGATCGTCGCGCCGGCCAGCGCGAAGCCGCGGGGCAGCATGGCGCGCAGGCCGTGACCGATCAGCCGCCGCACCGCCGTCATCGGGGCGGGCGGCAGGCCTTCCTCCACCAGGACGACGTTCAGGGCCCCGATCAGGTCCGGCGCGGTGTCGATCAGGGTGCCGTCCAGGTCGAAGGCGACGGTCCAGCCGGCGAGGTCTCTAGGGAGGTCATGCATCGACCCCGGCTTTCGGCTAAACGCGTGAGGAAAGCAATCACTCGACGAGTCGAACCGATGACCGCACGCGCCGCCGTGATCATGGCCGCCGGCCAGGGCACCCGGATGAAGTCGCCGACCCCGAAGGTCCTGCACAAGGTCGGGGGGCGGACGATGCTCGATCGCGCCATCGACGCCGTCCAGGCGGCCGGCTGCGAGCGGGTGGTCGTGGTCTGCGGGACCCACGGTCCGGCCGTGGCCGAGCATGTGCGCAAGCGGTTGGGCGACGGCGCCGTCGCCATCCAGGACCCGCCGCTGGGCACCGCGCACGCGGTTCTGTCGGCCAAGGACGCCCTGGCCGGGTTCGACGGCGAGGTTCTGGTCACCAACGCCGACTGCCCGCTGCTCACCGCCGACGACCTGGCCCCGATCTTCGGACGCCTCGCCGCGGGCGACGACCTGATCATGCTGGCCTTCGAGGCCGCCGATCCGGCGCTGTACGGCCGGATGATCCAGGACGCCGACGGCCGGCTGCTGCGCATCGTCGAGGCGCGCGACGCCTCGCCCGAGGACCTGGCGGTGAGAGCCTGCTACAGCGGGATGCTGGGCGCCAAGGCCGGGCCGCTGTTCGACTGGCTGGCCAAGGTCGACAACGACAACATCAAGTCCGAGTACTACATCACGTCCATCGTCGGGATCGCCAACGCCGAGGGCGCGCGGGTCGGCGTGGCCTTCGCCTCCGAAACCGCGGTCATGGGCGCGGACGATCAGGCCGGCGTCGCCCGCGCCGAGCGCCTGTGGCAGCAGCGGACTCGCGAGACCCTGATGGCCGAGGGCGTCGCCATGGTCGCGCCGGAGACGGTCTTCCTGAGCTGGGACACGGCGATCGCCGGCGGCGCGGTGCTGGAGCCCAACATCGTCTTCGGGCCGGGCGCGACGGTCGAGAGCGGCGCGGTGATCCGGGCCTTCAGCCATGTCGAGGGCGCGGTCGTCCGCAGCGGCGCCATCGTCGGTCCCTACGCCCGCCTGCGGCCGGGCGCGGACATCGGCGAGGAGGCCCATATCGGCAACTTCGTCGAGGTGAAGAACGTCACGGTCGGCAAGGGCGCCAAGGCCAACCACCTGGCCTATCTGGGCGACGGCTCGGTGGGCGCGAAGGCCAACATCGGCGCCGGCACGATCTTCTGCAACTACGACGGCTTCGACAAGGCCAAGACCCATGTGGGCGAGGGCGCCTTCGTCGGCTCCAACTCCTCGCTGGTCGCCCCCGTGACCATCGGCGCGGGCGCCTACACCGGCTCGGGCAGCGTGATCACCAAGGACGTGGCGCCGGACGCTCTGGCGTTCGAGCGCGCCCAGCAGGTCGAGAAGGAAGGCTGGGCGGCCCGGTTCCGCGCGGCGAAACTGGCGCGCAGGAAGAAGTAGGCGGGGGGCATGCGTCGGCGGAGTCGGCGCCTGTCCCTGTCTTCGATGCGTATCTCAACCCTTCGCGAAGGCCTCGATGTCGGCGTTCAGCCGGTCGATGTGGGTGACGAACAGCCCATGGGGCGCGCCCTCGTAGACCTTCAGCGTGGTTCCCGGGACCAGGGCGGCGACCTGACGGCCGGTGGCCTCCAGCGGGGCCGAGGCGTCCTTGTCGCCGTGGATGACGAGGCTGGGGATCTTGAGGGTCCGCAGCTCGGCCCGGAAGTCCGCCGCGGTCAGGGCGCGGTTGCAGTCCACGACCGCCCGCATCGAGGTCTGCAGCATCATGTCCTTGAGCCAGTTGCGCATGGCCTGGCTGGTCCGGGGGACGACGAAGGGCTCGGTGTTGTCGTCGACCCAGCCCGGGAAGTCGGTCAGGTACTGTCGGCGAACCGCTTCGTAGACCTCCGCCGGCGCGCCGTAGGGGTTGTCCGGCTTGGCGGTCAGGCAGGGCAGGGCGGGGGCCAGGAACAGCAGCTTGCGGACCCGGCTCTTATGGCCGTGGCGGGTCAGGTAGCGGGTCGCCTCGCCGCCGGACATCGAATGGGCGACCAGGACCACGTCGCGCAGGCCCAGCTGTTCGATGACCGCGTCGAGGTCGTCGGCCAGGGTGTCGAAGTCGTAGCCGCGGCCCGGATCGTCCGACTTGCCGTGGCCGCGCCGGTCGTAGGCGACGGTGCGCAGGCCGGCGTCGTTCAGCGGCGCGGCCTGATAGGCCCACATCTCGCTGGTCAGGGCCCAGCCGGACAGGAAGAGCACGGTCGGGCCGTCGCCCCAGTCGCGGACGAACAGCCGGGCGCCGTCCCGCGTCGTCACCGGAGCGCCGCGACGGGGCGTCGGCCGGGTCGTCGCGGTCTGGGCGGCCGCGGGCAGGGCCGCGCCGGCTCCGGCGGCGACGGTGAGGGTCAGAAGGCTGCGGCGGTCCATGTCTCGCTCCGGTGTGTCTGCGGCCCGGCCGTCCGGGCAGGACCAACATGCGATGGGGCGGGAACGGGATCGATTACCTCGGAGGTAGGGTGACGGAGGTCTATGGCCGGAAGCGCCGCGGCGTGGGATGAAAGGGCATGCGCGTCGCTTCCATTCTCACGGCCGCCCTGATCCTGCTCGCCGCCGGGCCGGCGAACGCCGCCGAGGCGGGGCTGTTCGGACTGTTCCGGGGGATCTGCGGGCCTGGGCTGGAGCCGGCGGGAGTCGCGGCGCGGGCGGCGGCGCAGGGGTTCGTTCCGGCCAAGAAGCCGCCGAAGTCCGATGGAACCACCGACGCCAAGGCCTTCGAGAAGACCATCGACGGCCGCGAGTTCTTCGTCGTCGCGGCTCGCCGGACCGACAAGGCCGAGAAGGACATGCCGGCCGCCTCGACGCTGATCTGCGGCGCGGGGGTCAAGGGCAAGGACGAGGCCGGCCTGGCCGCGGGCCGCGCCTGGGCGGGCGTGCCGGCCGCGAAGTCGATCCTGGGCGTCAGCATCTACCTGTTCACCCAGGCGGGCGGGCGCAAGGCGGTGGGGCTGAAGGACAAGGCCGCCGCCCGGGCGGCCGTCGAGGCGGGCGACCTGCACACCCTGACCGCGAGCGGCATCGGCGGGGCCAGCCTGCTGCTGCTGACCCGGACCCGGGCGGAGTAGGGAGCTCGGCTTCCATCTCACGCATGCGAAGGCTGGGCATGAGATGAAGGGGTTGGCGGGGGCACGATTGAGCACCAGCCTCCGCCGCATCAAAGGGGGAAGTCGATCATGCTGGCCAGTTTGGCTGCAGCCGTGACTATAGCCGCGGCGTCGCCCGGAGAAGCGACCGAGGCGGACTTGTTCAGCGTGTTCTTCTCGGTCTGTCTGCAGCATTCGCCGGATCAATCCGCTCGCGAAGCAGGTCTTGAGCAGCTGGGGTTTGTCGCTCTGGAGAAGCCCGTCGCCTTCGGACCATACAGCGGACGAACCTTCGTCTCGGCGGGGACTGGACTTGCTGTATTTCTGGGAGAAGGGATAGTAGGACCAGACAAGGACTGGCCCCGCGCGTGGACGCGGACCTGCGTCGTGGGCGCGAAGGGCGATCACCCTGATGCGCGGCGTCGCACCGCCGACTGGGCCGCCGTAGCGCCGCGTATGCTTGAGCTAGACGGAAAGCCGCTCCTAGAAATCCAATACGTCTATCGGCAAGAGGCAAGCGCCCGCACACGCCTGACGCTCGAAGACGGCCCCGAGGTCGCCAAGGCGATCAACGACGGAGCGCTGCGTTTGCTCACGGTTGTGGATGGCGATGGGTACGACACGCTGACTTTCACGACCTTCGCAGGCGAGCCGCACGTCGATGGAAAGTGACATGGGGCGCACGCCGCCCTCAGCGAAGGCGGCGCCCCCAGCCTCGCCGTCTCCTAGACCCCCGCCTGTTCCGTCACCTCCGCCGGCAGGCGGATGAGGTAGTCGAACGCCGACAGCGCCGCCTTCGAGCCTTCGCCCATGGCGATGACGATCTGCTTGTAGGGCGTCGTCGTGGCGTCGCCGCCGGCGAAGACGCCGGGGACCGAGGTGGCGCCGCGGTGGTCGGTCTCGATCTCGCCGCGCGGGGAGAGGGCGATCGTGTCCTTCAGCCACTCGGTGTTCGGGACCAGGCCGATCTGCACGAACACGCCTTCCAGGTCGAGGTTGTGGACCTCGTCGCTGTTGCGGTCCTTGTAGACTAGGCCGGTGACCTTCTGGCCGTCGCCGCGAACCTCTGTGGTCAGGGCCGAGGTCACGATGCGGACGTTCGGCAGGCTCGCGAGCTTGCGCTGCAGGACCGCGTCGGCGCGCAGCTGGCTGTCGTACTCGATCAGGGTGACGTGGGCGACGACGCCGGCCAGGTCGATGGCCGCCTCGACGCCGCTGTTGCCGCCGCCCACGACGGCCACGCGCTTGCCCTTGAACAGCGGGCCGTCGCAGTGCGGGCAGTAGGCCACGCCCTTGTTGCGGTAGTCGTTCTCGCCGGGCACGCCCATTTGCCGCCAGCGGGCGCCGGTGGCCAGGATCACGGTCCGCGACTTCAGGCTGACGCCGTTCTCCAGCTGCACCTCGATCAATCCGCCTTCGGTCTTCGCCGGGATCAGGCGGCTGGCGACCTGCAGGTTCATGATGTCGACGTCGTAGTCCTTGACGTGCTGCTCCAGGCCGGCGGCCAGCTTCGGGCCCTCGGTGTGGGAGACGGAGATGAAGTTCTCGATGGCCATGGTGTCGAGCACCTGGCCGCCGAAGCGCTCGGCCGCCAGGCCGGTGCGGATGCCCTTGCGGGCGGCGTAGATCGCCGAGGCCGCGCCGGCCGGACCGCCGCCGATGACCAGGACCTCGAACGGATCCTTGTCCTTCAGCTTCTCGGCCGCGCGGGCGGCGGCGCCGGTGTCGAGCTTGCTGAGCACCTGCTCGATGGTCATGCGGCCCTGGGCGAACGGTTCGCCATTCAGCAGCACGGTGGGGACGGCCATGACCTGGCGCGCCTCGACCTCGTCCTTGAACAGGGCGCCGTCGATGGCGACGTGGGTGATGTTCGGGTTCAGGGCGCTCATGGTGTTCAGCGCCTGCACCAGGTCGGGGCAGTTCTGGCAGGACTGCGAGAAGTAGGTCTCGAAGTGGAAGCGGCCGTCCAGCGCCTTGATCTGCGCGACGACGTCGGCGTCGATCCTGGGCGGGTGGCCGCCGACGTGCAGCAGGGCCAGCACCAGCGAGGTGAACTCATGGCCCAGCGGCAGGCCGGCGAACCGCACGCCGGCGTCGTTCGCGGCGCGTTCGATGGCGAAGGATGGGGCGCGGTCGTCGCCCCCGTCGAAGCGGACGCCGACCTTGTCGGAGGCTGCGGCGACATCGTCGAGGAGCGCGCGCATCTCCGACGCCGAAGGACCGTCGCCCAGGGTGGCGACCAGTTCGATCGGCTGACGCAGGTTCTGCAGGTAGGCGGCGAGCTGAGTCTTCAGGGCAGCGTCCAGCATGCGGTGCTCCAGGGGTACCGTTCACAAACGAGAAAAATGACGGAGGGGTAGAGGTAGAGAAGGCCCGGAGGCCGCCCGCCGCGGCGGGCGACCTCCAAAGCCGGAGGCCGGTTGGCCCTAGATCTTAGATCTTGCCGACCAGGTCGAGCGACGGGGCCAGGGTGGCTTCGCCCTCTTCCCACTTGGCCGGGCAGACTTCGCCCGGGTGCGAGGCCACGTACTGGGCGGCCTTGACCTTGCGCAGCAGCTCGGCGGCGTTGCGGCCGATGCCTTCAGCGGTGATTTCCATGAACTGGATCACGCCTTCCGGGTCGACCAGGAAGGTGCCGCGGTCGGCCAGGCCCTGGCCTTCGCGCATGACGCCGAAGTTGTTGGTGATCTGGCCCGAGGCGTCGCCCAGCATGGTGTACTTGATCTTGCCGATGGCCGGCGAGGAGTCGTGCCAAGCCTTGTGCGAGAAGTGGGTGTCGGTCGAGACCGAGTAGATCTCCACGCCCAGCTTCTGGAACGCGTCGTAGTTGTCGGCCAGGTCTTCCAGTTCGGTCGGGCAGACGAAGGTGAAATCGGCCGGGTAGAAGAACACCACGGACCACTTGCCCTTCAGGTCGGTGTCGCTGACGGTGATGAACTTGCCTTCCTTGAAGGCCTGGGTGGTGAACGGCTTAATCTGGGTATTGATAAGGGACATGTCGGTCTCCGGTTAGCGACGGGGAGGTTGCTACCCGGCTTCGCCCGATAAGCAAAATTGATTTGTTTGCCCTGCAGCATAGGAAATATCTATCGTCGCCGGGCGAGGCGGAAACGCCCTCCCGTCGGGGCCATCCGATGCTAAAGAGCGGGCGCAACAGGGACGCGACATGACCGCCGACGATCAAAAGCGCATTTCGGGCGAAGCCGCCGCCGAGCTGGTGGAGGCCGGCATGGTGGTGGGGTTGGGCACCGGCTCGACGGCCGCCTGGTTCGTGAAGGCGCTGGCCGCGCGCAAGCTCGACATCCGCGGCGTGCCGACCTCGGAAGCCACCGCCGATCTCGCCCGCGAGCTGGGCATCGGCCTGGCCAGCCTGGACGACGTGAAGTCCATCGACCTGACCGTCGACGGCGCCGACGAGATCGGTCCCGGCCTGTCGCTGATCAAGGGCGGCGGCGCGGCTCTGCTGCGCGAGAAGCTGGTCTGGGAGGCGTCGAAGCGTTGCGTGGTCATCGCCGATGCGGCCAAGAAGGTCGAAGCCCTGGGCAGGTTCCCGCTGCCGATCGAGGTGGTCCGCTTCGGCCATCCGCATACCGGCCGCCGGCTGGCCGACATCGCCGCCGAGTTCGACCTGCCGCCGCCGCGGCTGCGCACCGCCGAGCGGGGCGTGGTGGTCACCGACGGGGGCAACGTCATCTACGACATGGCCTCGGGAACAATCGCCGATCCCGCGGCGCTGGCCTCGGCGCTGAAGAGCGTCACCGGCGTGGTCGATCACGGCCTGTTCCTGGATCTCGCCGACGAAGCCCTGCTGGGGACCGACGACGGGATTGTGCGGCTGCAGCCCTGACGCCCCGCGACGGACACCCTACATACTGTCCCCGACACCGTGACTGACCCCTGGAGCCCGTGATGGCCAAGTACGACTACGACCTCTTCGTCATCGGGGCGGGTTCGGGCGGCGTCCGCGCGTCGCGGCTGGCGGCCATGGCCGGCGCCCGGGTGGCGGTGGCCGAGGAGCATCGGGTCGGCGGCACCTGCGTGATCCGCGGCTGCGTGCCCAAGAAGTTCATGGTCTACGCCAGTGAGTTCTCGCAGCAGGTCAAGGCCGCGCGCGGCTTCGGCTGGACGGTCGCGGAGCCGACCTTCGACTGGCCGGCGTTCATCGAGTCCAAGGACCTCGAGATCGCGCGCCTGTCGGGCATCTACGTCACCAACCTGCAGAAGGCCGGCGCCGAGCTGCTGCACGGCCGCGCGACTCTGGTCGACGCTCATACGGTGGCGGTGGGCGACCAGACCTACACCGCCGACAAGATCCTGGTCGCCACCGGCGGCCGGCCCACCGTGCCGCAGGATCTGCCGGGCATCGAGCATGCGATCACCTCGGAGGAGGCGTTCCATCTCGAAAAGCTGCCCGAGAGCATCCTGATCGTCGGCGGCGGCTACATCGCCGTCGAGTTCGCCGGCATCTTCGCGGGGCTCGGCAGCAAGGTGACGCTGCAGTACCGCGGGCCGAACATCCTGCGCGGCTTCGACGACGACGTGCGCGTGCACCTGTCGTCGGAGCTGGAGAAGCGCGGCATCCGCATCGCGCTCGGCTGCTCGCACGAGAGCATCGAGAAGGGCGAGGACGGCCGTCTGGTCAGCCGCCTGAACAACGGCATGAAGTTCACCACCGAGCAGGTGATGTTCGCCACGGGCCGCGAGCCCTACGTGAAGGGCCTCGGCCTGGAGAACGCCGGCGTTCTGCTGAACGAGCGCGGCGCGATCCAGGTCGACGCGTTCTCGCGGACCAACGTCGCCAACATCTGGGCCGTGGGCGACGTCACCGACCGCATCAACCTGACCCCGGTGGCGATCCGCGAGGGCGCGGCCTTCGCCGAGACGGAGTTCAAGAACAACCCGACCAGTTTCGACCACGACAACGTGGCCACGGCCGTGTTCTCGCAGCCGCCGATCGGCACGGTCGGGATGGGCGAGGCCGAGGCCCGCAAGCGGTTCGGCCAGATCGACGTCTACCGCGCCACCTTCCGTCCGATGAAGGTCTCGTTCTATGGTGGCGAGGAGCGCACGCTGATGAAGCTTCTCGTGCGCCAGGACAACCAGCAGGTGGTCGGCGTGCACGTCGTCGGCCCCGATGCGCCGGAGATCATCCAAATGGCCGCGATTGCTGTTAAGATGGGAGTCACCAAGCAGCAGTGGGACTCCACCTGCGCCGTCCATCCGACCGCCGCCGAGGAGCTGGTCACCATGCGCGAGAAGTTTATGCCGGCGGAGCTGGGTACGGTCGTCTAGAGGCGCCCCGCTCCGTCACGCATACTTCTGCCTCTGGCAAAGCCGCATGCGCCGCATGGGCGCATTATTTTGCCTTGAACGCCGCCTTGCTGTAAGGACGGCGTCCCTATTTTCGAGTTGAGACCATGACCGAGCGCTGGACCCCGTCCACCTGGAGAAGCAAGCCCGCCAAACACGTGCCGACCGACTATCCGGATCAGGCCGTCGTGGAGCGCGTGGAGAACGACCTTCGCCGGATGCCGCCGCTGGTGTTTGCGGGCGAGGCCCGCCGACTGAAGACGCTGCTGGGCGACGTGGCCCAGGGCAACGCCTTCCTGCTGCAGGGCGGCGACTGCGCCGAGAGCTTCAAGGAATTCCACGCCGACAACATCCGCGACACCTTCCGCCTGATCCTGCAGATGGCGGTGGTGCTGACCTTCTCCGGCGGCAAGCCGGTGGTGAAGGTCGGCCGCATCGCGGGCCAGTTCGCCAAGCCGCGCAGCGAGCCGATCGAGACCATCGACGGCGTCACCCTGCCGTCCTACCGGGGCGACAACATCAACGGCATGGCGTTCGAGGCGGCCGAGCGGATGCCCGACCCGGAGCGTCTGCTGAAGGCTTACGGCCAGTCGTCGGCGACGCTGAACCTGCTGCGCGCCTTCGCCCAGGGCGGCTACGCCGATCTGCACAACATCCACCGCTGGACGCTGGGCTTCGTCGACGGCAGCCCGCAGGGTGCCCGCTACCGCGAGCTGTCGGACAAGATCAGCGAAAGCCTGGCCTTCATGGCCGCCATCGGCGTCACGCCCGAGAGTCATCCGGGCATGAAGCAGGTGGAGTTCTTCACCAGCCACGAGGCCCTGCTGCTGGGCTTCGAGGAGGCGATGACCCGCGTCGATAGCACCAGCGGCGACTGGTACGACACCAGCGCCCATATGCTGTGGATCGGCGAGCGCACCCGCCAGCTGGACGGCGCCCATGTCGAGTTCATGCGCGGCGTGAAGAACCCGATCGGCGTCAAGGTCGGCCCGACCCTGGAGCCGGACGACCTGCTGCGCCTGATCGACGTGCTGAACCCCTCCAACGAGCCGGGCCGCCTGACCCTGATCGGCCGCTTCGGCGCCGACAAGGTGGCCGAGCGCCTGCCGCGCCTGATGGCGGCCACCAAGCGGGCCGGTCGTTCGGTGATCTGGTCGACGGACCCGATGCACGGCAACACCCTGAAGGCCTCCACCGGCTACAAGACGCGGCCGTTCGACCGCATCCTGGCCGAGGTGAAGGGCTTCGTGGACGTGGCCGAGGCCGAGGGCGTCCACCCGGGCGGCGTGCACCTGGAGATGACCGGGCAGAACGTCACCGAATGCCTGGGCGGCGCCCGCGCGCTGACCGAAGGCGACCTGGCCGACCGCTATCACACCCACTGCGACCCGCGCCTCAACGGCGAGCAGGCGCTGGAGCTGGCCTTCCTGGTCGCCGAGCGCCTGAAGGCGGGCCGCGACGGGCTGCGCGCGGCCAGCTAGTCGCTCAGAAGTTCCACCGCCGACCGCGTGGCGGCATGCCCTGTCCCCCAGACGGACAGGGCATGCGTCGCCGTGTTCAGCACCTGGCCGGAGGCGGTCAGCGAGTACTCGACATGCAGCACCGCCCCTTCGAAGGCGCGGCGATGCACGACGCCGTCGGCCTCGAGCTCGCGTAGCTGCTGGAACAGAACCTTCTCGCTGATGCCGGGGATCTGGCGTCGCAGAGCGCCGAACCGCGCCGGCGCTGCGTGCAGGACCCAGATGATCGTCGGCTTCCACTTGCCGGCGATGACGGCCAGGGCCGCGTTCAGTCCGCAGGTCTCGATCTCGATCGGCTTCAACGCGGTCTCCGGTACATACCAAAAGGTAAGTAATTGAATGGGCTCGTGATCCTCCACACCTGGGACCTCGCCACGAGGTTTCAAGGAGTGAAGACATGAGTGATGTGACGGTGATCGGCCTGGGCGAGATGGGATCGGCCCTGGCGCGGGCCTTTCTGCGGTCGGGCCTGCGGACCACGGTCTGGAACCGCTCGGCGGCCAAGGCCGCTGGGCTGGTCGCGGCCGGCGGCGACCTGGCCCCCGACGCCGCATCGGCCGTCGCCGCCAGCCCGGTGACGGTCATCTGCGTCTCGGACTACGCGGCGGCCGACGCCATCCTGAATGACGCCGTCGTCGCCGCGCTCGCGGGACGGACCCTGGTCCAGCTCAGCACCGGCACGCCGCGTGAGGCGCGGGCGCTGGCGGCCCGGATGGAGGCGAGAGACGTCCGCTGTCTGGACGGAGCCATCCTGGCCTGGCCGCGGCAGATCGGCGGAGACGAGGCGGTCATCGTCGCCTCCGGACCGCAGGCGGTTTTCGAGGACGCCGAACCCTTGCTGCGGCGCCTGGCGGGCGGCGTGATCCGTCAGGGCGTCGACCCGGGCGCGGCGGCGGCGCTGTTCGCGGCGGTTCTCGCCTATCTCGCGGGACACTGGATCGGCTTCGCCCACGGCGCGCTGGTCGCCGGATCGGAGGGGCTGGACCTGGCCGCCTTCGGCGAGACGCTCGCCGGCCTCGCGCCGAGCTTGGGCGCCGACTCCCGGCACATGGCCGCCGTGATCGCCGACGACCGCTTCGCCGAGCCGGAGAGCGCCCTGGCCACGGCCGGGGCGGACGTCGCCCGGCTCGTGCAGCAGGCGCAGGACGCGGGCATCGGCGACGCCTGGCCGCGGTTCGCGGCGGACCTGTTCCGGCGCGCCGTCGCGGCGGGACACGGGGCCGAGGAGCATGTGGCCATCGTCAAGGTGATGGGCTGATCGACCTCAGGCGGTCGCGGCCCTTTTGACGAAGGGCTGCGGCTTCCACTGCACCAGCGAGCGCCAGGCCCATTCGAACGGGCCATAGTGGAAGCGCTGCAGCCAAGGCTTGCTCCACAGCAGCATCAGCGCCCAGACCCCGGCCACGACGATGTAGAGCTCCCACCGGCTCAGCGCGCCGTAGAGTCCCAGGCCATAGCCGCAAAACACGAAGGAGGTGACGATCGAGGTCCCCAGGTAGTTGCTGAAGGCCATGCGGCCGGCGGCGGCGAGGCGGTCGACCAGGCCGACGGCGCGGCCGGCGCGCACGAGCATCAGCAGGACCGAGGCGTAGGCCAGAGCCACGAACGGCCGGGGCAGGGCGCTGAGAGCCTCGCACAGATGACGCAGGCCGGGGTCGAAACCGGACGACCAGGACCGCCAGGCCAGCGCGGCGGTGATCGGCAGGGCGACCAGCAGGCCGAACGCCGCGACGGCGCCGTAGGCCCGGTTAGGCCAGCCCAGGGTGAAGAAGCCCAGCCGGAACAGCCCGGCGCCGATCAGGGCCTGGCCGAGAGCCTCGGGCAGGGCGCTGGTCGGCATGATGAAGAGCTGCATGATCATGGCGACCCGGGCGCGGCTCTGCAGCGCCTCCAGGAAGCCGCCCTGCATCAGCCGCACCTCCTCCTCGCCGAGCGAGCGGGGCGGCCGGATCAGGATCTGCGCTTCCTGCCACTGGGCGAGCTGGGCCGGGGTTGCGGTTCCGGCCCGGATCGCGGTCCACAGCGTCTCGATCTGGTTGGCCTCGGAGAGGCTGTAGGCGAGCAGGGCCAGCAGGATCGCGGCGCCCAGGCCGATCATCCAGAGCGGCTTCAGCTTGCGCAGCGGGAAGATCAGCATTCCGGCGACGGCGTAGGTGACCAGGATGTCGCCGAAGAACAGCAGGTAGGCGTGCAACATGCCGAACACGAGCAGCCAGCCCATCCGCCGGTAGTGGGTCGCGGCGGGGCCGGGGCGTCGCCCCTCGGCCCGCTCGGCGATCAGCAGCATGCTCGCCCCGAACAGCATGGTGAACAGCCCCCGCAGCTTGCCGTCGGCGAGCACATAGTTCACCGCCCAGACCCAGACGTCCGCGGGACCGTCCAGCCCCCAATAGCTCGGGTCCAGATAGGCGAAGGTCGGCAGGCCCATGCCGACGATGTTCATCAGCAGGATGCCCAGCACGGCGAAGCCGCGCACGGCGTCGATGGATAGGTGCCGCTGCGTGATGGTGGTCATGGACGCCCCCGGTGGCCGCGGCGCAGCCTGGACGCGCGGGGCGTCGAGTTCAAATTAAGCCTTGGTCACCCTTCGAAGGCCTCCGCGACGGCGTGTTCGATCGGCTCGAACCTGAAGGTCGGTTCGTCGGCGTCCCGGCTGGCGTGGTGCAGACCCCAATGAGAGCGGCCGATCCAGACGCCCAGGCTGCGGAGATCCGCCACCAGGGCGGGGCGATCGGCGACCGACATGATCTCGTTGTCGCGCAGCCGGGCCTCGCTCAAGCGCCAGCCGAACAGCTGGTCGCGGACGATCTCGATCACCGCCGGCGGCGCGCCCCGCCACTCGTAGAAGGCCGAGGCTCCGGACGCCGCACGATGAAGGCGTTGTCGGAGACAGTTGTTGTAGCGGCCGCCGGCCTCGCGGATCGCCGCCTTGGTGGTCAGGGGCCGCAGGCGATCCGTGCCGGCGAAGGGCGGCGGGGGAAGCTCGGGCAGGATGTCCTCGCGCAGCCGATCCATCAGGCTTTCGACGGTGCGGGCGCCGGCCCATCGCCGGGCGATGCGCTCGCCGACCCCTTCGCCGTCCCGCGCGGAGATCGCCGTGAAGGCCTCGGTGGCCAGGGCCGCCTGGTCCGGCAGCAGGGGCAGGCGATGCAGCCCCGCCCGCACCAACGGCGGCGGCGTGCCGTGCAGCGCTCGGGCGGCGTCGGCCTCGATGGCGTCCGCGTGGGCCAGGATCTTGGCCGTCTCCGGGCGTGTCAGCAGGGCGAGCAGCAGGTCGTAGTCGGCTCGGCTCCAGGCGCGCTCGCCCAGGCGGCCCAGCGCGCGCAGCAGGCCGCGCGGCGGGCTCTGCAGGATCAGCCGCAGCGCCCGTTTGAGCGGAATGGTCAGGACCGCGCGCAGGTCTACGCCCGGCCGCCCGCGAGTCAGGCCGAGGGCGATCAGGTGACGCTGGGCGGCGCCCGCGGTCAGAAAGGGGCCGTGGGGAGCGGGCCAAAGCGCGGCGATCCGATCGGCGAACTCGCCGGCCAGATGGATCAGAAGAGGAGACGGCTCACGGCGTTCGGCCGGCGGCGTCGACAGGACAGGCATTCTGGGTTCCGGGTGTCGCGCGACCCGGAGGCGCGCGGTTTCAGACGAAGAGGTTGGGAAGGCGCGCGGCCCGCCATCCGGTCGCGCGCAGACGATCACCCTTCGGGCGACGTCCAGATGTGCGCGCGTCAATCGTCATTCGAATCCCTCTTGGCTCGGAACTGAGCCCGGTGCGTATCCCACGGATATCGTCAGTCGGCAACCGATGTGATGGCGGTGGCGGATCTTCCGTGGCGGCGAGGTCACGGCGGGCTTCAGACCCCGAGGATCCAGCCTTCCTCGGCCTCGACCACGCCGCGTTCGGCGTCTGTGGTCTCGCCCTTGGGGCCGAACTCCGCGCCGAGCTTTCCGGCCTCGTCCAGGCGCAGGAAATGTTCGCACAGGGCGCGGACCTGGGCTCGGTCGGCGATCTCGCCAGGCTCCGGGCGCACGTCGCCGAGCGCCGGATAGACTTCGGCGAACACCGCCTCGACGCCGGCGAGGTCGCTCTCGGCAAGGATCTTCCAGCCCGTCTGGAACGGCCAGGCGCGCGCCTTGTCGCCCATCTCGTCGGCCAGGGCCTTCACACGGGGAATGCCGACGATGGCCTGGCTCCCGACGGTGCCGTTGCCGAACACCTGCCAGACGCTCTTGGCCCCCGACTTGCCCTTGCCCTGGGTCAGCTTCTCCGTCCGCCGGAGCTCCGGCGGCAGGCCGGTGCGGTCGACGGTCGGCTTGGTCGTCGACAGCCAGCGCTGGGCGTCGTTGGCGGGGGCGCCCCAGAACGGCCAGGCCTCGTCGGTCATCAGCCGGTTCATCTTGGCGGCGACGGCGAAGCGGTTGTTCACATTGGTCGGCTTGTCGACCACGTCCTTGGCCAGGAAGGCCCACATGCCCGACCAGTCGGCCGGCTTGACCTTCAGCAGGGCCGCCGTGCCTTCCGGGTAGCCGAGCGGGAAGTCGAAGCCGATCAGGACCCTTTCCCCGCGGCGGCGCAGATCCGCCAGGATCTCGCGCAGGGCCGCCATCGCCGCGTCGCGGGTCGGGGGATTGTGCGCCTCGAAGGTCGGGCGGAACCGGATGTCGCGCTTGATGACGCCGATCCAGATCGAATCCTTGCCGGTGCGCGCGGCGGCGGCGGCGCTCCAGTCGACCATCACATAAGCGCTGAACAGGCGCGACACGGCTTACTCTCCGAACGGGGATCGGCCGGGCTTGTATCCCTCCCGGCGCGCTGGCGGAAGCGGGCGCCGTTCACAAGCCGATGCTTCGTGCTATGGCGACGGTCCGTTCACGGAGGTTTTGATGAGGGCTCTGGGCCTGTTCGCCGTCGTCTGCGCCCTGGCCCTGGCGGGTTGCGGGCCGGAAGCCTCGCGCCCCGATGCGGCCAAGGCCCGCGCCCGGATCATACCGCCGGGGCCGACGGGCCCCGTCTACGGGAGCATCGGCATCATCAGCGAGGCGACGTCCTCGCGCGTGGTCCTGGATCACGAGGGTTCGGCGGAGGCCGGTCTGCCGGCCGGACGCACGACGTTCAAGACCTGGGCCGACGTCGTCGCCGTCTCGCCGGGCGACCCCGGCGCGCGCGTGGCCTTCAAGTTCCGGAAGCTGGGCGACGGCTGGGCGCTGGTGGAGATGACGCCGCGGAGATGAGGCGGTGCGTGGTTCGAGACGCGGACCCTCAAGCGAGCGTCTCGAACCACGCACTGAGCTCTAGCTCAGCTTCACCAGCATCTTGCCGGTGTTCTCGCCCCTGAAGAGCTTGAGGAAGGCGCCGGGAGCGTTCTCGATGCCCTCGTCGACGGTCTCCTTCCACTGCAGCTTGCCGGACGAGATCCAGCCCGACATGTCCTGCAGGAACTCCGGCAGCAGGTGGAAGCTGTTGGAGACGATGAAGCCTTCCAGCCGGATGCTCTTGCCGACGGCGGCGATCAGGTTCTTCACGCCGTACATCTCGCCGGTCGAGTTGTACTGGCTGATCATCCCGCACAGGGCGAAGCGGGCGAACGGCCGGGCCGCGGCCAGGGCGGCGTCCATATGGGCGCCGCCGACATTCTCGAAATAGACGTCGATGCCGGTCGGCGCGGCGCGGGCGAGGGCGGCGGTCAGGTCCGCCTCGGCCTTGTAGTCGATGACCTCGTCGCACCCGATCGACTTCAGGAAAGCGACCTTGTCGGCGCCGCCGGCCGAGCCGATGACCTTGTGGCCCTTCAGCTTGGCGATCTGGACCACGACCGAGCCCACCGCGCCGGCAGCGCCGGACACGAAGACGACGTCGCCCTCCTTGAGCGCGGCGATCTTCAGCAGGCCGACCCAGGCGGTCATGCCGGGCATGCCGGCGACGCCCAGGAAGGTCTGCGGCGGCAGGCCGTAGGTGTTCAGCTTGGTGATGGTCGCGGTCTGGCCGGCGGTCGCCTGGGCCAGCGGCGCGGCGCTGGTGTTGAAAGCCTCGCGCCAGCCCAGCATGCTCTGGACGATGTCGCCGACCTGGAAGCTCGGATCGTTGGAGGCGACGACCTCGCCGACCGCGCCGCCCTGCAGGGCCTCGCCGATCTGGAAGGGCGGGACGTAGCTCTTCACGTCGTTCATGCGGCCGCGCATGTAGGGGTCGACCGACATGTACAGGTTGCGCACCTGGACCTCGCCGGGGCCCGGCGCGGGCAGTTCGACAGTCGCCAGTTCGAAGTTGTCGGCGACCGGGGTCCCGACGGGGCGGCTCTTCAGGCGGATCTCACGCGAGACGGTCATCGACGTTTCCTCTCCGGGTTTACGGCGTATATTCAAACGATCGTTTAGCGCGTTTCCTGACTTCGCGGAAGGCGCCGAAACGGCTACATCGGGGCCATGGAAAAGCTTCTCAAGGCGGGCGTCGTCGGTTCCGGCGTCTTCGGCGGCTATCACGCGCGCAAGTACGCGGAGATGGAAGGGGTCGAACTGGTCGGCATCTTCGACGTCCATCCCGAGCGCTGCTTCGAAATGGCCAACCAGTACGGAGCCGAGGCCTACGGCGATCTGCCGGATCTGCTGGCCGTCTGCGACATCGTCACCGTGGCTTCGCCGGCCACGACCCACGCCGGCGCTGCGCTCGCGGCGCTGCAGGCGGGCAGGTCGGTCTATGTCGAAAAGCCCCTGGCGACGACCCTTGAGGATGCCGACAGGCTGATCGCCGAGGCGGCCGGGCGCGGACTGGTGCTGGCCTGCGGGCACCAGGAGCGCGTCGTGTCCCAGGCCATGGGCCTGCTCGACATTCCGGAAAAGCCGCTGCGGCTGGAGGCGATCCGCTTCGGCACGCCGTCGCCGCGCAGCCAGGACGTCTCGGTGGTGCTCGACCTGATGATCCACGACATCGACCTGGCCCTGGCGCTCACCGACGCCGAGCCGATGACCGTCGAGGCCGAAGGCGCGCCGGACCGGGTCAGGGCCGAGGCGACCTTCGACGACGGCTTCACCGCCATCTTCGAAGCCTCCCGCATCCACGGCGGCCGTGAGCGGCGGATGAAGATCGTCTATCCGTCGGGCGAACTGGAGATCGACTTCGTCACCCGCCAGTTCCGCAACACGACGCCTTTCCCGCTGAACGAGGCCTTCACCGAGACCCCGGCCGGCCGCGATCCGCTGGGAACCAGCGTCGGCGGTTTCGTCGCGGCGGTGCGCGGCCGATCCCCTCGGCCGGTCGTCACCGGCGAGGAGGCCGCCCGGGCTCTCGATCTGGCCCTGGCCGTGGAGCAGGCGGCGGGGTTCTAGCGCCGAGGCATGGGAGGCATGACGGGATTGATGAGGCTCGCCGAGGCGGTGGGGTTCTGTGTCGCCATCGGCTGGGTCCCGCTGGCCGCCGCCTTGAACATAGCCTTGATCTCCCAGGTGAAGCCCGGAAGCTTCACCTGGCGGATTGGAGCGTTTCCACATTTCACCCCGTATGAGCGCCTGACCGATCTCGGCCGGAAGATTCTGATCGCATTGAGGTGGGTGACCGGAGTTGGATTGGCCTCCTGGGCCTTGATGATCCTTCTCGCGGGTCTCTGGTAGAGGGCCTGCGTCGTGCGCGCCGGTATCCGGCCGCTCCCGACAGTCCCGAAGTCAGCGATGGCTTGGAACTTCCACCGTCCGGCGGTCATACTCCGCCAACCGAGCCGGAGCCCTCCGATGTCCAACGCCTACGACTACGACTTCACCGCCATCGACGGTTCGCCGCTGCCGTTCTCGACCTTCAGGGACAAGGTCGTGCTGGTGGTGAACGTGGCCAGCCAGTGCGGGCTGACGCCGCAGTACGACGGGCTGGAGAAGCTCTACGCCGACTACCGCGACCGCGGGCTGGTGGTCCTGGGCGTGCCGAGCAACCAATTCGCCGGTCAGGAGCCGGGCTCGAACGCCGAGATCGCCGAGTTCTGCCGGACCAACTTCGGCGTCGACTTTCCAATGGCGGCCAAGACCGACGTGAAGGGCGAGGGCGCGCATCCGTTCTACAGATGGGCGGTCGAGCAGGCGGGAGAGCCCGCCGAGCCGGTCTGGAACTTCCATAAGCTGCTGGTCGGCAAGGACGGCGGCCTGATCAACGTCTTCGGCCCGCGGACCGATCCGCAGGATCCGGAGATCAAGGCGGCGATCGAAGAGGCGCTTTAGCGCTTCCTGACGGCGGATTCACTTGAGGCGGGGCGACATGTTCGCCAGACTCGCGGCGCAAGTTCGGAACCTGGGCGCAGTGCTCTCTAGACGATTGATGTTGGGCGGTTCGGCGGCTCTGGCCGTGGGCGCGACGGCGCGGCCGGCCGCGGCCAAGGGCGTGGGCGCGGAAACGCCCGGCGCGGCGGTCGCGCGCGAGGTCGTCCGGGGCATGATGACCCAGACCCATGCGCCGGCGATGTCAGCCGCCGTCTGCCGCGACGGCGAGCTGGTGTGGGCGGAAGCCTTCGGCCTGGCCGATCTGGAGACCAAGGCGCCGGTCGGCCTGGCGGGGCGTTTCCGCCTGGCGAGCGTGTCGAAGCTGTTCGCCGGCGCCGTGGCGGCGCGGCTGGCCGAGCGCGGCGCGGTGAACCTGGACCGGCCCATCGGCAACTATCGTCCCAGCCTGCCGGAGCCGCATCGCAGGACGACCCTGCGCCAGCTGCTCGGGCACACCGGCGGCGTGCGGCACTACATCCCGCGCGACTATGATCCGAAGGCGCCGGGCGGGGCGATCGACTTCCGGCCCTACCGCAACACCGAGGAGGTGCTGTCGGTCTTCATCCACGACCCGCTGGTGTCGAAGCCGGGCGAGGCGTTCAACTACAGCACCTTCGGCTACGTCCTGGCCGGGGCGGTGCTGGAATCGGCGACGGGCAAACGCTTTCCGCAGCTGGTGACCGAGGAGGTCGTTCGGCCGCTCGACCTGCCGACCCTGATGCCGGAGAGCATGACTTCGGTCATCCCGCAGCGGGTGTCCTGCTATCAGCCGCTCAAGGACGGCGGCCTGTTCAAGGCTCCGGCCATCAACCCCGCCTACAAATGGGCCGGCGGCGGCTATGTCGGCGCGGCGAGCGACGTCGCCCGCTTCTGCACCGCCTTCACCACGCCGGGCTACCTCGACGAGGAAAACCTCGAACGCATGTTCACGCCCCTGGCGCCGGGCCCGGTGGGGATCGGCTGGTGGCTGGATCGCGATCCCGAGGGGCGGCTGCGCGGCTATCACGCGGGCAGCATCGCCGGCGGACGCTCGATCGCGCTGCTGTTGCCGGAGGCGGGGGTCTCGGTGGTGGTGCTGTCGAACCTCAGCGACCTGCCGGTCGACCCGCTGACGCCGGCGCAGCGCATCGCCGAGGCCTTCCTGGCTTAGCCGTCGGATCAGAGCGCCTTGCGGAAATAGACGACCCGTTCGGTCTCCTCGAAGCCCGCGCCCAGGTGGAAGGCGTGGCTTTGGGCGTTGTCGATCTCAGCGTCGGAGGCGAACTCGGCGCAGCCTTCCGATCGGCCCCAGGCGGCGACGGCTTCGGTCAGGGCCTGGGCGACGCCGCCGCGACGAGCCGCCGGCCGGACGTAGATCCCTTCCAGAAAGACCACCGGCGAGGTCTCGCAGCCGTTGACGTAGTCCTGGCGCAGGGCCGCTTCGGCGAAGCCGACGACGCGTCCGTCAGCAACCGCCACGAAGGCGCGCTCCTCGCCCTCGAGCATGGCGGCGGCCTCGACGCGATGCTCGGCGATGGTTTCATCGGGCCAGAGATCGGCGCGCAGTTCGGACCAGGCGTCCAGGTGATCCGTGGACGCCGGCTCAATCGTCAGAGACATGGTTCGGGTCAGTCGCGCTTGCGGTCTTGGCGGATGCGGGTCTCGAGGGTCTTCTCGAACTCGCTGGCGTGGGCCGGCGGCGCGCCGGCGGCGGTGGTGTTCTGGTCGGCCGGCGGCAGTTCGGTCGGCTTGAAGACCTGAGGCTGTCCGCTGGACTTGGGGGCCGCGACCGGCAGCGCCTGGGCGTCCGCGCCGCCCTTGGCCAGATAGTCGGCGCGCTCGTCGTCCGTGACCACGCCGTCGCGATTGGCGTCGGCCGGGTTGGTCAGCTTGAGCGGCGCGGCCTGGGCGAGGGCCAGGGTCGGCGCGGCGAACAGAAGGGCGGCGGCGATGGCGAGCTTCATTGTGAACTCCCTGTCAGGCCTCCAATCTGGGGCGCCGTCGTTCGGCGATCAAGTCGGGCTCAGTCCTCGTCTTCGTCCCAGGGCGGGCCGTCGTCGTCGTCGATCTCCGCGCGGGCGGGCGAGGGCGTTCGCGCTGGCGGCTGAGTCCGCACCGCGGCGGGCGGCGTCTGAACCGCGGTTTGCGGCTTGGCCTTGGCGGTGCGGCGGAAGATGGCGTCGATCCGGGCCAGCCAGCGGTCGCCCTCCTGGACGGCCGCCCGTGGAGACCAGTCGTCGCGGCGGGCCTCGTCGCCGGCGAGCCACAGGTCCAGCTCGAAGTCCGGATAGGTCGGATCGTTCAGCGTCAGGCGCAGGGTGACCTGGTCGGCGGAGGCGATCCGGGTCTGCAGGGTCTGGCGGAAGCCGTCGCGGTGGGTCTTGGCCACGACCTCGCCGTCGACGATCAGTTCCGCCCCGAGAATTTCGTCGAGCCGGTAGACCAGGCACCAGGCGCCGCGGTCCCAGGCCACCGCCAGGGCTCCCTGCGCCAGCGAGAATCCGGCGCCCCGCCCGCGGCCCTGGGCGATCAACAGGGCGTCCGGCTCGGCGCCCAGCACCCGGCGCAGGGCGCGGCGAATCCGTCGAGGCTCGTTGCGGAACCACAGCAGGGCGCTGCCCAGGAAGGTCATGGCCGTCCCGGCGAGGCCGAGCATCAGCAGCAGGCGTGCGGTTTCCGTCATCGCCGCGAGCGTATCGGGAGTCCCGCCGGCCGTCAGCGCCCCGTCGCGGGTGCGTCAGCTCGGGGACAGTTCGGCCTTGATGCGGCAGACGAGTCCTTCCGGCCGCCAGTCGAAACTGACCTCGCCGTGCAGGTCGCGCAGAATGGTGTTCTGGATCACCATCGAGCCGAATCCCGTCCGGGACGGCTGGGTCACTTCGGGGCCGCCGCTCTCGCGCCAGGTCAGATCGAGCCGCCCGTCGAGGGCGATGCGCCAGCGCAGGTCGACGGCGCCCTCGGCCTGCGAGAGCGCGCCATGCTTGACGGCGTTGGTCGCCAGTTCATGCAGCGCCACGGCGACGGACTGGGCCGCGGCCGGGTCGAGCCGGATCGACGGACCGGCCATGAACACCCGCGCCGCGGTGGCGCCGTCCAGGCCGGCCAGCTCGTCGGCGACCAGCTGCGCCAGATCGACGCCGGTCCACCGTGTCCGGGCGAGCAGGCTGTGGGCCCGCGACAGGGCCCGGATGCGTCCCTCGAGGATGACCTTGAAGTCTTCGACGGTGGCGGCCTCGGTCAGGCGGACGGTGGCCTGGACGACGGCCAGGAGGTTGTTGGCCCGATGGTCGACCTCGCGCATCAGCACCAGCAGGCGCTCCTCAGCCGCCTTCCGGTCGGTGATGTCGATCAGCATGTTCACCGCGCCGATCAGGCGGCCGTTGCCGTCGTGGATCGGGGTCGGGAAGGGCTCGAAGGCGACACGGCTGCCGTCCGGGCGCTCGGCGACGGCCTCGACGCCGCGGATGGGGCGTTCTTCGCGCAAGGCGACCGCCATCGGGCATTCGGCGTGCGGCAGCGGCGTCCCGTCCGGCCGGAACAGCTTCCAGGTGACGCACCACTGGTCCGAACCGAGCTGCGGCCGTCGCCCGGCCAGCGCGACGGCGGCCTCGTTGTAGAAGGTGATCCGCCCGTCGGCGTCGGTGGTGTAGATGGCGGCGGGCAAGGCCTGAAGGATGTCGCGGCATCGCGCCTCGGCGTCGGAGGCGTCCGGGAAGGCCAGTTCCACGACATTCGCCGCCTGGCGGTGCGCTCGCGACGGGCTGAACAGCGAAGGGCCTCGGGGCTCCGAAGGCATGTCCTACTCCAGTGCGCCGCCCCGAGCGGATATGCTCGATCGGTCCGGCTTGAGGGGGCAAACTCTCTTTTCGCCGTGAGGTTCCGTAACCCCTGGCGGAGCGGCTGCGACATTTGTTCGCCCGGCAGGCGATCGCCGCCGCTAGAAGATCGCCTTCTCTTCGCCCCACCAGAGCGGCGAGCGCGAAAGGTCGATGAACCGCCGCTCGTCCTCCAGTAGAAGCCGGCCCGCCTTGCGCGCGGCCTCCGGCTCGGCGGCGGCCATGTCGTCGAAACTGTCCCACCACAGCTGGGCGACGCCGTCGTAGGCCTCGGGCGCCCCCCGGGCGTGGCGGATATCGGCGCTCGCCTCCGGCGCGAAACTGTGCAGCTGCACGTAGCGCCGGATGCGCAGGGCGTCCTTCACGCCGGCGACCAGCGGAGCATGGGTGTTGAGCCAGTAGTCCTGAAAGGCTTCCCGCGTCAGCTCCGGTCGACGGACCAGGCAGAAAGTCAGCTTGATCACAGCGCCAGCTCCACGACGACGGGGACGTGGTCCGAGGGTTTCTCCTCGCCGCGCTGCTCGCGGTCGATGTCGACGCGGACCAGCCGGTCGGCCGCCTGGGGCGAGAGCAGGGCGTGATCGATGCGGATGCCGTTGTTCCGTTGCCAGGCGCCGGCCTGGTAGTCCCAGAAGGTGTAGGCGCCCGGCCCGCCGTCGACGGCCATGAAGGCGTCGGTCAGGCCGAGATTCTGCAGCGCCCGATAGGCGCCGCGGCTCTCCGGCTGGAACAGGGCGTCGCCGAGCCAGGCGTCCGGCTTCTCGGCGTCCTCGGGGCGGGGAATGACGTTGTAGTCGCCGGCGATGACCAGCGGCTCCTCGTAGCGCAGCAGTTCGCGGGCGTGGCGGTTCAGCCGGTCCATCCAGGCCAGCTTGTAGGCGAACTTCTCGGTCCCGAGCGGATTGCCGTTGGGCAGGTAGATGCCGACGACGCGCACCGGCGTCTCGCCGGAAACCACCGCCTCGATGTAGCGCGCCTGCTCGTCGGTCTCGTCGCCCGGCAGGCCGCGCCGGACATCTTCCAGCGGCGCCTTCGACAACATGGCCACGCCGTTGTAGGTCTTCTGACCGTGAACGGCGACGTTGTAGCCAAGTCTTTCAAAGGCTTCCGTCGGGAACTTCTCGTCGATGCACTTGATCTCCTGCAGCACCGCCACGTCGGGCGACGCCCGCTCGAACCAGCCCAGCACGGTTTCCAGGCGGGCGTTGACCGAGTTCACATTCCAGGTGGCGATACGCATGGCGGGCTCCGATTTGGGCCGGGAGGCTAGGGCGCATGGCCGGGGCGCTCAAGAGCCGGGCGAAGCCTTCACGAAGGCGGCGATCGCCTCGACCACGCCGGGCGCGATCGGCAGGGAGGGATCGGCGTAGCTGGCGCGATTGGCGGCCGGGTCGGCGACGATCTTGAGCACATGATTCACCTGGGGCAGCAGCACCAGCTTCGCTTTCGGCTGGGCCTTCTTCAGGATCTGGGCGTCCTCGACGGTGATCTGCAGGTCGCTCTCGCCCTGCACGATCAGGATCGGCTTGCGGTAGGCGGCGGCCAGCCTGGCGGGGTCGTGATGAAAGGCTTCGATCAGAAAGTCCTGGATGGCGGGGTGGAAGAGCTGCCGGGCGAGGAGCGGCGGCAAGGAGCCGGGGTCGACCTTCCGGCCGGCCTTCAGCGACTCGACGGCCCGGGCGACGGCCTCGCGAATCTCGGGCGTGTTGTTGGGGTTGGCGTCGACCTGGGCGCGCAGGATGTCGCCGAAGTTGCGTCCGCCGGTCGAAACCAGCACCAGCCCGCACAGGTTGGGGCCGTCGCGGCCGGCCAGCAGCGCCACCAGCCCGCCTTCGCTGTGGCCGACCAGCCAGACGCAGGGCGCGCCGGTCTCGACCTTGAGCTTGGCGGCCCAGGCGTCGGCGTCCCTGGCCAGGTCGACGACGGTCACCGCATTGGGATTGCTCGCGGCGGCGGCGCTGGCGAACATGCCCCGCTTGTCGACGCGCAGCGACGTGACGCCCTGGGCGGCCAGGCCCTCGGCCAGCAGGCGGTAGGTCGCGCCCCGGACCAGCGGCCCGTTGCCGTCGCGATCCGTCGGGCCCGATCCGGGAAGAATGACGACGGCCGGCGCCTTGGGGCCGCCTTCAGGCGACAGAACCGTGCCCTTCAGGGGGCCGTCGATCTCTACGAAGCGCTCGACCGGCGCCGCCTGGGCGGTGGTGGCGAGCAGCAGCGCGCCGACGATGAGGATGGATCGGATCAAGACGCTGCCCCTCCGCGAAACGGAGGCATGCTCTCGCCCCGGGGGGCGGGAGGCAAGGGGCGCTAGATCGAGAAGCTGACGCCGCAGCCGCAACTGGATTTGGCGTTGGGGTTGTGGATGCGGAACTCGGCGCCGGCCAGTTCGTCCACGAAGTCGATCTCCGAGCCCTTCAGCAAGGCCAGGGAGACCGAGTCGACCAGGGCGGTCGCGCCGTCCTTCTCGATCTTCAGGTCGTCGGGCTCGGCGCCCTCGACCAGATCGAAGCGGTACTGGAAGCCCGAGCAGCCGCCGCCGTCGACCGCGACCCGGAGCATCAGGTCGCGCCCCTCTGCCTCGCCGATGGCGTGGATGCGGCGGGCGGCTTGCGATGACAGGGTTACGTCCATGGTCTCAAGGCTGTGGAAAACTCTCGGGGTTCATATATGTGCAACCCCGCGCCTTCAGGGAAGGGGCGTCAATCAGGGCTCCCGCATGCCGCAACCATTTCAGCCGCCCGCCCGCGCTCCCTACGCCGAGACTCCCGGCCTGTCGAAGGGGCGGCAGCATCCCGAGCCCGAGAGCCGCACCCGCACGCCGTTCGCGCGCGACCGCGACCGCATCATCCACGCCACCGCCTTCCGCCGCCTGAAGGAAAAGACTCAGGTCTTCGTGGCGCACGAGGGCGATCACTACCGCACCCGGCTGACCCATTCCCTGGAAGTCGCCCAGATCGCGCGGTCGATCGCCACGGCCCTGGGCCTGGATTCGGACCTGGCCGAGACCGTCGCGCTGGCCCACGACCTCGGCCATCCGCCGTTCGGCCATGCGGGCGAGGACGCCCTGGACGACGCCATGCGGCCCTGGGGCGGCTTTGACCACAACGTCCAGACCTTCCGGGTGGTGGTGAAGCTGGAGCACCGCTATCCCGACTTCGAGGGGCTGAACCTGACCTGGGAGACGCTGGAAGGCGTGATCAAGCACAACGGCCCG
>VFQQ010001381.1_pt1 | contig 34420 bp, 42 predicted proteins | sample 3512341 | NCBI WGS metagenome assembly VFQQ01 (sample SAMN10412373, study PRJNA504923) | tailings metagenome | isolation source: Relicate 2 Philex TSF1 revegetated site | place: Philippines: Tuba, Benguet | collected 2017-08-29 | reverse complement strand
GAGAAGAGCCCGCTCACGGCGCTGCGCCTGGCCGAGCTGGCGCTGGAAGCCGGCATCCCGCCCGGTGTGTTCAACGTCGTGCCCGGCTTCGGCCACGAGGCGGGCGAGGCGCTGGCGCTGCACATGGACGTGGACACCATCGGCTTCACCGGCAGCACGCGCACCGGGCGCCGCATGCTCGACTACGCCAGCCGCAGCAACCTCAAGCGTGTGTTCAACGAACTCGGCGGCAAGAGTGCGTTCGTGGTGTTCGAGGACTTCGCCGATGTCGAGCGTGCCGCCACCACCGTGGCCGCAAGCCTCTTCTTCAACCAGGGCGAAAGCTGCAACGCGCCCTCGCGGGTGCTGGTGCACGAGACGATCGCCGACGCGTTCCTGGCCATCGTGGCCGACGAGTGCCGCAACTACCAGCCCGCCGATCCGCTCGACGCCGGGACCGTGATGGGCGCGCTGGTGGACGAGACGCAGACCAAGACCGTGCTCGGCTACATCGAAGCCGGCCAGGCGGAAGGCGCGAAGCTCGTGGCCGGCGGCCAGCGCGTGATGCAGGACACCGGCGGCTGCTACGTGCAGCCCACGGTCTTCGACGGCGTGGCCAACGGCATGAAGATCGCGCGCGAGGAGATCTTCGGGCCCGTGATGAGCGTCATCCGCTTCAAGACCGAGGCCGAGGCGATCCAGCTCGCCAACGCCAGCCCCTACGGCCTGCAGGCCAGTGTGTGGAGCGACAGCCTCAACCGCGCGCACCGCGTGGCCCGTGCGCTGCGGGCCGGCACCGTGCACGTGAACCAGTACGACGAAGACGACATCACCGTGCCCTTCGGCGGCTACAAACAAAGCGGCAACGGCCGCGACAAGAGCCTGCACGCCTTCGACAAGGTCACCGAGCTCAAGACGACCTGGATCCGCATCGACGCGGCAGCGGGCTGATGGCCATGCGGGCCCTGCAGGAAAGGCTCGCCGGAACCGGCGTCAACATGCTGCTGGTGCAGTTCACCGACCTGCTCGGTGTGGCCAAGGGCAAGCTGGTGCCGCTGGCGCACCTCGATGCGGTGCTCGCCACCGGTGCTGGCTTCGCGGGCCCGTCGATCGTGGGCACCGGCCTGCCGCGCAGCGGCCCGCGCTCGGAGTTCCATGCGCGGGGCGATGCCAGCACCGCGATGCCGCTGCCCTGGCAACCGGGTGTGGCGCGCGTCGTCGGCGACGGCTTCGTCGACAACGCACCCTTCGAGGCCTGCCCGCGCCAGGTGCTGCGCCGCGCGCGTGCACGGCTGGCCGCGCTGGGGCTCACGCTGCAGCTCGGCATCGAGCCGGAGTTCTTCCTGCTCAAGCGCGGCGAGGCTGGCGCCTGGCTGCCGGCCGACGAGCACGACCGGCTCGACAAGCCTTCCTACGACCTGCAGTCCCTCGCCCGCCAGCAGGGCCTGCTGCAGGACCTGGCCGGCGCGCTGCAGGCCTGCGGCCTGGACGTGCTGCAGATCGACCACGAAGACGCCCACGGCCAGTACGAACTGAACTTCACGCACGCCGAGGCGCTGGCGAGCTGCGACAACCTGATGCTGTTCAAGCTCGCCGCGCAGGCGCTGGCCGAGCAGCGCGGCCTCGTGTTCTCGATGATGCCCAAGCCCTTTGCCGGCCAGCCCGGCAGCGGCCTGCACTTCCACGCCTCGCTGTGGCGCGGCGGGGCCTTGGCCGACGGCGTGGCACGTCACTTCATCGCCGGTGTGCTGGCTCATGCGCCGGCGCTGTGTGCGCTGGCCGCGCCCACGGTCAACTCGTACAAGCGGCTGGCCACGGGGCGCTCGACCAGCGGCAGCACCTGGGCGCCGGTGTGGGTGGCGCACGGCCCGAACAACCGCAGCGCGCTGGTGCGCACGCTGCCCGGCCGCTTCGAGTGGCGCGTGCCCGATGCCAGCGCCAACCCCTACCTGGCCGCCGCCGGGCTCATCGCCGCCGGCATCGACGGCATCGAGCGTGGGCTGGAACCCACCGCGGCCATCACCGACGACCTGTTCGAATGGTCCGCCGAGCGCCTGGCCACCCTGCCCCGCCTGCCGCGTGACCTCAACGAGGCGCTCGATGCGCTCGAGACCGACACCGTGCTCACCGCCGCACTCGGCCCCGTGGCCAGCACGCAGTTCCTGCGCTTGAAACGCGAAGAGTGGGTCGAGTGGCAGCAGCAGGTCACGCCCTGGGAACTCGCGCGCTACGCCGGCACGTTCTGAGCGCCTTGCAGCCCGTGCAGCACCCACCCGCCTGGGCCTACCTGAGCCTGGCCGCGAGCATGGCGCTGGTGGGCTCGTACGTGGGCCTGTCCAAGCTGCTGCTGGCGGTGTTCCCGGTGTTGCTGCTGGCCTGGCTGCGCTTCGGCATCGCGGCAGTGGCCATGCTGCACTGGGTGAAGCGCAGGCCCGAAGAACAGCCGCTGTCGCGCCACGACCGCGTGCTGCTGTTCTGGGAGAGTTTCCTCGGCAACTTCCTGTTCAGCATCTGCATGCTCTACGGCGTGATGCTGACCTCGGCGCTCGCCGCCGGCGTGACCATGGCCGCCATCCCCGCCGCCGTGGCGCTGCTGTCACGGGTGTTCCTGGGCGAGCGCATCCGCCCGCGCGTGGCGGCGGCCATCGGCTGCGCGGTGCTGGGCATCGGCATGCTGGCGCTGGTGCGGGCACCGCAGGGCGCGGGCGCCGATGCGGTGTCGCCCTGGGGCTACGTGCTGCTGCTCGCGGCGGTGTTCTGCGAGGCCTCGTACGTGGTCATCGGCAAGCGGCTCACCGGCAACGTGTCGCCACGGCGCATCAGCGCGCTCATCAACCTGTGGGGGCTGGCGCTGGTCACGCCCTTCGGCCTGTGGCAGGCGCTCAGCTTCGACTTCGCCGCGGTCACGCCGCCGATCTGGCTGCTGCTGCTGTTCTACGCCGTGGCCGCCAGCATGGTCACGGTGTGGCTGTGGATGATGGGCCTCAGGCATGTGCCTTCGTCGCGTGCCGGCGTGTTCACCGTGATGCTGCCCGTGAGCGCGGCACTCGTCGGCGTGCTGGCGCTGGGCGAAGCCTTTGGCCTGGCGCACGTGGCCGCGTTCGGGTTGGCGCTGGCGGGTCTGCTGCTGGCCACCTGGCCCGACAGGCGCTGATCGCGGCTGTCGAAAGCGGCCCGCTGCGCCATGCGGCAGCGGGCCCTCAGCGTGCGCCGTCGCCCACCAGGATGTACGGCGCCCAGAACGTGGGGTGCGCGTAGGCCGGGATGGCCATCACCTGCAGCATCGCCTGGCGCAGGCTCTCGGCCTTGCTGGCCGTGGGCACACGCGCCTGGTGCTCGAAGGTGGCGGTGGTCAGGCGCTTGGCCGATTCGGTCTCCACCGCCCATTGCGTGACGAGCACGCTGCGCGTGCCGGCGTAGAAGAAGCCGCGCGCCAGGCCGCTGAGCATCTCTTCGGCGCGGCCGTCGCCGGCGGCGGTGTTGCAGGCGCTGAGCACCACCCAGTCGGCGTTGAGCTTGAGGCCCAGCACGTCATCGAGCGTGAGCAGACCGCCGTCGAAGCCGCCCGAGGCCGGCGCCGCCATGGCCAGCGCCGGGCTGCGCAGGCCGGGCAGCTCGCCGGCCACGAGGCCGTGCGTGGCGAACAGCACCACCCGTTTCTTCGCGAGCAGGCCTTCGTTGCTGGCCTGGAGGACGCTGTCGCGCGTGGCGCGCTCGCCCAGGTGCAGGTCACGCTGCGGGTCGGCCTTCAGCGCGCGTGCGATGGCCAGCAGCTCTTCACGTGTCTCCGGCAGCGGCGGGATGTCGGCGTAACGCAGCGTGGCGCCGGTGCGTGTGCTGCGCGCTGCCGGCTTGCCGCCGGGCGCGAACTGCGGGTCGCCCCAGGCCAGCAGCGGCTCGGGCGCGGGCCGCGCCCGGGGCGCCTGGCGCAGGCTGAGCCAGGCGGCCACGCTGGGCACCTGCACGATGGCGATGCGTCGCACCAGCCAGGCCGGCGCCTGGCCCGGCGCCGGCGGCTCGGCCAGCAGCACGGCCCAGGGCAAGGGCGCCAGCACGCCGGTGGCGGCGACGATCAACTCCGGTGCCTTCAGGTGCTGCGCCAGCGGGCCCAGCACGATGCGGTGCAGCTCATGCGCCGCCGCCTCATCGAAGGCCGGCACGCGCGCGCCGGGTTCGAGCGCCACGCCCTTCACCACGCGCTGCACCAGCGCCCGCAGCGTGGCCGCGGCAACCTCGGTGCGCTGGAACTGCGGCAGCTCGCCCGGGCTCACCAGCCAGGCCAGCAGCGCCCGCTCGGTGGGCAGCAGCATCAGCAGCTGTTCGTGGGGCCGCAGGCGTTCGGCCACGGCGGCGGGGTCCGGCGGCTGCGGGCGCTGGATCTGCTCGTAGCCGGGGAACCGTTCGCGCAGGCGCTGCTGCAGCTGCTGGCGCTGCAGCTCCAGCTCCGACAACCGGGCACGCAGCTGGCGCTGCGCCGCGCTGCTGCCCTGCAGCTCGCCGGACTGCAGCTGCTGCTCGGCGGCCTGCCACTCGCGGCGCGCATCCTGCTCCTGGCGCGCCAGCGCCGCGAGCTCGGGGTCGGCCGCCGAAGCCCGCAGGGCCGCGTCGGCCAGCGCCTGGGCCGTGACACCCCCGCGCAGGCCGTCGGCCACGCCCAACGACCACAGCGCGGCCAGGCCGCCGCGCGCCGCCATCGCCTCGACGTAGGTGGCGAAGACCTGGTCGCGCAGGGTGCGCCGCAGGCCACGGTCGTTGTCCTGGTCGGCATTGCGCGGCGCGCGCAGGTCGAGCACGGCCTGGCGCAGCAGATCGGCGCCACGCTCGCGCGCCGCGGCGTCGTTCGTGCGCCAGAGCGCTACGCCCTGCAGGCCTTGCGCCTGCGCCGTCAGGTAGTGGCCCGCGCCGTGGCGCTGCTGGCGCGCCGCGGCCACCTCGGCCATCAGCGGCGCCGCGCGCGCCCACTCGCCGTGGGCCATCAGCACCAGCGCGCGCGGGAACGGCAGCCGGGCCCGGGCGCGCGCGGCGGCGTCACCTTCAAGCCGCGCGTCGAGCGAGTCGAACAGCGCCTTCGCCTGCGCCGGCAGGCCCTGCCCCAGCAGGGCCACGGCCAGGTCGGCGATGCGCTCCAGCCTGGTCTCGGCCGCAGGCGCGACACCCAGGCGGTCCAGCACCGCCAGCGAGAGCCGGTACTGTGTGGCCGCTTCGCCCCACTGTCGCTGCGCCAGGCGCAGCGCGGCCAGCGCCTGGTGGGCGCCGGCGGCGAAACCTTCGCTGACGGGATAGCGCGCGATGGTCTGCAGGTGCTCCTGCAGCACGGCCTCGGCTTCTCCATCGCGCTCCAGGTCGCGCAGCAGCGCCGCCACGCGCTGCTGCGCCGTGGCCAGGTCGCCGGCCGCGAACTGCAGGTCCGAGGTGACGACGCCAGCGCCGAGCTGGCGGGCCATCGCCAGCGCTGCGGCGCTGTGGCGCTGCGCTTCCCGTGCCGGCGGCAGCGCCTCGGCCAGCCGGCCGAGCCGGGCCTGCAGGCCCGAGTGCGACAGCTCCAGGTTCGACAGCGCGCGCAACACGGTGACACGCTGCGCCGAGGGCGAGGCGGCCTCCTCCAGCGCGGCCTGCGCCTGCTGGCGCGCGGCGGCCAGGCGGGGCTCCGCCTGCGGGTCGTTGAGCCAGACCAGGATGCGCACCGCATTCGCCTCGTAGAACACGCGGTTGTCGGCGCTGCGCGCCAGCTGCCGCGCCTTCTCGTACATCGGCAAGGCCTCGCGCAGCCGCCCGTCGCCCTGCAGCACGGCGGCGAGCTGGTTGGGCCAGCGCGGGTCCTGGGGCAGCTTCTCGGCCGCTTCGCGCACGATGATCTGGCGCGCATCGCGGTCGCCCAGGCGGATGGCCGCGTTCTCCTTCTCGATGAAGTGCCGCCTCAGTGCCTCGGCGGAAGCGCCCTGCGGCAGTGGCGCCGCGATGAGCCGCCGCAGCGCGGCGGCCTCCTGTGTGTCCACCAGCTGCAGCGCGCGCTGGGGCGCCGTGTCCTGCGCCCAGGCACCCGGCAAGGCAGCGGCCAGCAGGGTGCACAGGAGCGTGGCGCCTCCGCGCAAGCGCGCTCCTCAGCCGCTCCCGGCACGCCGGCCGTAGCCGCGGAAGCGCTCGGTCACCTCGGCCATCTCCGCCGCGGAGAGCAGCGCGGGTTCGCCCACCGCCAGCGCCTTCAGGTAGACCTCACACAGCGCCTCGATCTCCAGCACCACCTTCATCGCGCCGGGCATGTCGCGGCCCGCGGCGACGAGGCCGTGGTTGGCGAGCAGGCAGGCGTCGCGATCGCGCAGTGCCTCGGCCACGCCGCGTGAGAGCGCGTCGGTGCCGAACAGGTGGTACGGCACCAGCGGCACGCTGTCGCCGCCCGCCACCGCCACCATGTAGTGGAAGGCCGGCAGCGTGCGCCGCAGGCAGGCCAGCGCGGCGGCATGGGTGCTGTGCGTGTGCACCACGGCCTGCAGGTCGGGCCGCGCCAGGTAGGCGGCGCGGTGGAAATGCCATTCGCTCGACGGCAACCAGCGGCCGCTGCGGCTGCCGTCCCAGCCCAGCCAGGCCAGGTCGGCCGGCTCCACCTCGGCGCCCATGCCGGTGGGCGTGATCAGCATGCCCTCGCCGCAGCGCACGCTGGCATTGCCCGTGCTGCCGCGGTTGAGCCCCAGCGTGTCGAGCCGGCGCACGGCATCGACCACCGCCTGCCGCAGAGCGGCTTCGTCGTTCATGGCCGTTGATCTTGCATCAGGCGCCGCAGCGTGTCTTCCCGTGCCGGTACCACGCCACGTTCGGTGAGCAGGCTCGTCACCAGGCGCGCCGGCGTCACGTCGAAGGCCGGGTTGGCCGCGGCCGTGCCTTCGGGCGCGATCGCGACTTCGAGCACCTCGCCGGCGGCACTGCGGCCCTGCAGGTGCGTGAGTTCGCGCGCGCTGCGCTCCTCGATCGGGATCTGCTTCAGGCCGTCGGCCAGCGTGAGGTCGAGCGTGGGCGTGGGCATGGCCACGTGGAAGGGCACGCCGTTGTCGTGCGCGGCCAGCGCCTTCAGGTAGGTGCCGATCTTGTTGCACACGTCGCCGTTCGCGGTGACGCGGTCGCAGCCCACGATCACCAGGTCCACCAGGCCGCGTTGCATGAGGTGGCCGCCGGCGTTGTCGGCCACCAGCGTGTGCGGCACGCCGGCCTGGGCCAGCTCCCAGGCGGTGAGGCTGGCGCCCTGGTTGCGCGGGCGGGTTTCGTCCACCCACACGTGCACGGCCAGGCCGGCGGCGTGCGCCTGGTAGATGGGCGAGGTGGCGGTGCCCCAGTCCACCGTGGCCAGGAAGCCGGCATTGCAGTGGGTGAGCACGTTCACCACACCGGACCGGCGCCGCGCCACGGCTTCGATCAGCGGCAGGCCGTGGCGGCCGATGGCGTGGTTGATGGCCACGTCTTCCTCGGCGATGGCACCGGCCTCGGCCCAGGCGGCCGGCGCGCGCTGGCTGGCCGGCAGCGGCAGCAGCAAGGCCTGCAGTCGCTCGATGGCCCATGCGAGGTTCACGGCCGTGGGCCGCGCGGCCTTGAGCCAGGTGGCGCACTGCGCCAGCGCCGCATCACCCGCATCGCGCCGGGCCTGCAGCGCCAGGCCGTAGGCGGCCGTGGCGCCGATCAGCGGCGCACCGCGCACCCACATGTCACGGATGGCGGTGTGCACGGCCTCGGGCGTGCGCAGGGCCTCGAACACCAGGCGGTGCGGCAGCGCACGCTGGTCGATCACGCGCACGCCGTCGCCGCCCGGCAGCGCGGTGATCGGCCGCAGGTCAGCGCCGCCGATCCTCATGCCGAAGTCTTCAGCACGCGCCCGGCCACGCCACCCAGCCTGGCCACCATGGCCGGGTCGCGCGCTTCGGGCGCGGTGATCAGCGCGTGGTTCAGCGCGTGGCGGCAGGCGCAGGCCGGGCCCTCGGGATCGGCGCCGATCGCTCCCGCCAGCCCCGCCACCAGCGTGCGCGCGGCCTTGGCGTTGCCCAGCAGCGCCTGGATCACGGCGTCCACCGTCACCGCGTCATGCCCCGGGTGCCAGCAGTCGAAGTCGGTGACCATGCCCACCGAGCAGTAGCAGAGCTCGGCCTCCCGCGCCAGCTTGGCCTCGGGCATGTTGGTCATGCCGATGACGCTGGCGTTCCAGCTTCGGTAGAGCCGGCTTTCGGCCAGCGTGCTGAACTGCGGCCCTTCCATCACCAGGTAGGTGCCGCCGCGCGCGTGCGGCACGCCTTGCATGGCGAGCGCGGCCTGCACATGGTCGCCCAGGCGCGGGCACACCGGGTGCGCCATCGAGACATGCGCCACCAGGCCGGTGCCGAAGAAGCTCTTGGCGCGCGCGAACGTGCGGTCGATGAACTGGTCGACCACCACGAAGGTGCCCGGCGGCAGGTCGGCACGCAGGCCGCCCACGGCCGAGAGGCTCAGCACGTCGGTGGCGCCCAATGTCTTCAGCGCCGCGATGTTGGCGCGGTAGTTGACCTCGCTGGGCGGGATGCGGTGGCCGCGGCCGTGGCGCGGCAGGAAGGCCAGCTCGGTGCCGCCGAGGCGGCCGCGGAAGACCTGGTCGCTCGGCGCGCCCCAGGGCGTGTCCACCGTCTCCCAGCGTGTGTCGGTCAGACCGGGCAGGTCGTACAGGCCGCTGCCGCCGATGATGGCCAGCATCGTCAGGCCACCCGCCGGCCGGCCATGGCCTGCACCGAGTGATCGACCAGCTCGGTGAGCACGGCCATGTCGACGTCGGACAGCCGCTTCAGGTACAGGCACACCTTGCCGGTCTTGTGCTTGCCCAGCTTGGCCAGCAGCGCCTGCTGCTGGTCGAAACCTTCCATCAGGTACACCGTGAGGTCGTTCTTGCGCGGCGAGAAGGCGATCACCGGCCAGTCGGCCTTGCTGCCGTTGGCGTAGGTGATCTCGTAGCGGCCGAAGCCGACGATGGCGTCGCCCCACATCTCGGCCTTGCGGCCAGTGGCCTTCTGCATGAGCTTGACGAGCGCCTGGCAGTCGGCGCGTTTCACCTCGTCGGGCACGGTGGCGATGAAATCGGCCACGCTGGCGCCGGTGGGGCGGGTCTTGGCTTCGGCCATGCTGGGTCTCCCGGGTCTTGCCGGGGAATGCTAGTCGACCAGCGCCACGGCCGGGTGCAGGCGCGCCGCGGTGGCCGCCTCGTGCACCTCGCGCGGGTGCTGCGTGCGGCGGCGGTGGTCGCTCCACACCTGGCGCCAGCGGCGTGCGCCAGGCTGGCCGTTGCGCAGGCCCAGCATGTGGCGCGCGGCCAGCGGCCAGGGCGTGCCCTGCTCGTGCTGCGCGGTCAGGTAGGCGACGAAGGCTTGCTCGACGCTGTCGGCATCGGGCGCCGAGCGGTCATCGCCGAAGAAGGCGGCATCCCAGCCCGCCATCGCCATCGGCTCGTGGTAGGCGTGGCGGCCGATCATCACGCCGTCGGCGTGGAGCAGCTGCTCGGTGATCTGCGCCTCGGTGGTGATGCCGCCGTTGACGGCGATGGTGAGCCGCGGGAAGTCCTGCTTCAGCCGCCAGGCGAGTTCGTAGCGCAGCGGCGGCACCTCGCGGTTCTGCTTCGGGCTCAGGCCCTGCAGCCAGGCGTTGCGGGCGTGCACGATGAAGACCTCGCAGCCGCCGCGCTCGGCCACCGTGCCGACGAAATCACGCACGAAGGCGTAGCTCTCGGTGCGGTCGATGCCGATGCGGTGTTTCACCGTCACCGGCAGCGTGGTCGCGTCGCGCATGGCCTTCACGCCATCGGCCACGAGGTTCGGCTCGGCCATCAGGCAGGCACCGAAGGCGCCGCGCTGCACACGCTCGCTCGGGCAACCGCAGTTGAGGTTGACCTCGTCGTAACCCCAGCGCTCGGCCAGCTTCGCGCAGGCGGCCAGGTCTTCGGGCTCGCTGCCGCCGAGCTGCAGCGCCAGCGGGTGTTCGGCGGCGTGGAAGTCGAGGTGGCGCGGCTGGTCGCCATGCAGCAGCGCGCCGGTGGTCACCATCTCGGTGTACAGGCGCGTGTGGCGGGTGATCAGCCGGTGCAGGAAGCGGCAGTGGCGATCGGTCCAGTCCATCATCGGCGCAACGGACAAACGCCACGGCGAAACGCTAGTGTTTTTGCGGTCTTCCAAGTTATGAACCACTAACCAATAAGGGCCGTGTGCACGAAGGAGTGCACACACGGTGCACACAAGGTGGTTCAATAGGGTCTGTGAGGTACCCGATTGGACGCACACGCAGAGCACACGGCGTGTGCATTTTCGCAGTGCACACGGAGCCCTGATGCCCACGTTCACCCAGCTTCCCAGCGGCCGATGGCGCGTGCAGGTGCGCCGAGGCGGCACGTACAAGGCCGCCACCTTCGACAAGAAGCGGGAGGCCGAGGACTGGGCCCGCGCCACCGAGACCCAGGCCAAGATGGTCGCGGTCAACGGCTACGCGCCGCCGCCTACCGCGGCGACCCTTGAGGACCTGATCGACAAGTACGAGGAACTGCACGCCAAGGAAGCCGGCAAGACCAAGGCTGCGACGCTGGCCATGCTGAAGGCTGATCGGCTCGGCAAGACCCGGCTGCACGCCCTGAGCGCCCTCGCCTTCCGCGACTTCGTGGATCGGCGGCAGGCGTCCGGTGCGGGTGGCGTCACGATCGCTGGCGACCTGTCGACGGTGTCGGCCGTGCTCAAGTGGGGCCGGCACGCGCGGCGCCTCGATTTGCCGGTGCACCTAGCGCTCGACGCCCGCCGCGACCTGCCCTATCGGGGTCTGCGCACGCGCAGCACTGAGCGTGACCGCGAGCCTACCGACGCCGAGCTGGCGCGGCTGTACGCACATTGGGATGGCAACCCGCGCCAGCGGATCGACATGCCGACGCTCTGCAGGTTCGCCCTGGCCACTGCCATGCGCCAGGACGAGATCTGCCGCATCACGATCGAAGACATCGACGCGATCGGGCGCACGGTGGTCATCCGCGACCGCAAGGACCCGCGGGAGAAGGAAGGCAACGATCAGACGGTGCCGCTGCTGCCCGAGGCCTGGGCCATCGTGGCGCCGGTGCTGAAGGAGCGCTCGAGCGGCAACGTGTTCCCGTACCGCGCGGCCAGCGTATCGACCGCCTTCACCCGCGCGTGTGCCGAACTCGGCATCGAAGACCTGCACTTCCACGACTTGCGGCACCGGGCGACGGCCGACCTGTTCCGCCGCGGGCTCGACATCCCGCGTGTTGCGCTGATGACGGGGCACAAGACCTGGGCGCAGCTGCGGAGGTACACCGCGATCAAGCCCGAGGATGTGCACGCCACGGTGGCTGAGCGTGCCAAGGTGATCAAGATGCCGAAGACCCGCGCCGCCCGGTAGGCGGCACCGGCGCATCAGCGGCCCTGATGCAAAGGCGGCCGGCAAGGTGCTGGAACACCAAGCCGACCTAAGCCACCACGCGCAACCACGGAAGGAACCGCGCAATGACCTCTGACAAGACTACACCCGGCCTCACTCCGACTGTCACGATCGACGGAGTCCGGCACGAGATGGCGATCGCCGCAGCACTGAAGATCTTGGCCATTGCTGGTCCACTGCAGCGCCTGACCTGCGTGAGCGCAAACGCTGAAGTCGAGACTGCGCACGAACTTGCGATTCGCGTCGAAGAGCTGAGCGGCGCCATCGTCGCCGCGCTCGACGAAGACACGGTAAACCTGGACGAAGAGCGGTATCGCGTGCTCGGTCCTGAGATGAACCGCCTCGCAGTGCGGGAGGCACGCCATGGCTGAGCCACCTGAGGACCCGAAGCGATCGTCCCGGCGTCAGTCGCAACAGCTGATCGTCACGGTACGCCCTCGAGGCCTCCCGGAAGAGGCCGCGGCCGCGTACATCGGCATCAGCGTGGGCACGCTGCAGATGCTGGTGCGCACCGGGAAGCTGCCGCGGCCACGTCAGGTCAGCCCTGCCCGTGTGGTGCACGAGATCAGCGATCTCGACGCTTACATGGACAGCTGCCCGCGCTCGACGCTACCGCCCGGGCCCGGGCGTCGGCGAACACTGTGAAGCGAACCAAGTCCCCGAGCCAGGCCGATGCCGTGCATCCAGCGGAGGTGCTGCCGTCGGTCACCTTCGACGCGACCGAGCGTGCGCTCGACAAACTGGAACCCGCGTGGGCCGACTTCGCGCACGGCGCACGGACGGGCCTCCGGCATCGGCGCGACACGCCCGGGACTAGGGTCCTGCAAGCGAAGAGCCTCGAAGATGTGCATCATCAACTCGAGGCCTACCGCGAGAGATTCCAGAGCGGGGACCCCATAGCGCTTCTGCACGGCCTCGTACTTGCATTGACGGAGGTCGTGCCAGTGCCCTACTGGATCGCGACGCAAGTGCAGGACCGAATTGAACGGGTAGCCTCAATGGAGGATGAGTCCCCACTGACGCTGCACGACGCGTTCGAGCTCTCCGGGGTCATCCCAACGTCAGTGAAGCGCTGGCGCCAGAAGCGGCAGGAAATTGCGGTGCGCGCCAAGCTGTGGAGCCAGGTCGCACAGCTGATGCGAGTCGAGGGCCTTGCGCTCAACCCGGCGATTCGCCGGGTACTTGCGACACGCGAGTATCCGATGGTGGGACCGACCCGGGCGCGGGCGCTCTTCCTGGAGCAAGACAGCATCCAAAGGCAGCTTCTCGGGCAACGGTCACGGACCCGCAACCGCTCGCGTTGACAGGTCAATCAGTTTCGCGGTTCGAGGCTCGATTCGTGAAACTTGTTCCAGAGGAACGGTGCCATCGCCACGATGGCGGCCATGGACACCGTCACCGAATCACCCCACGCCGACTCCCCTGGCTCCACTCAAGAAGAGCGCGTCCGCGCGCTGGCGCAGTCCCTGGACTGCTTTGCGGAGCCCGACCTTTGCCTCCTGGCCAAGATCACCCCGGCAACAGCTGAGAGCTGGCGCAAGCGCCACCGGGGTCCGGCGTACGTGCTGCTTGGCAATCGGGTGCTCTACCCGCGCCAGGCCGTCGCGAAGTTCATCGAGGCGAACATGCGCGAACGCCGTGCCTCGCCCTCAGCGGAGCTGCTGTGATCGGAGTTGCATCCAGCACGGCCGACGCCCCTCGCCAAGCCGAGGAAGCAAGCGCCACCGCCGCGTCCGCGAAGACTGACGCCGAGCGCAAGGCCCTGGCCACGGTGCAGGCCCTAGCTGCACTGCAGGGCATCGAGCTCGTGGCCCTGGCCGATGCCAGCCTGCTCGCGCACCGTGCCGGCTGGTTCCGCCCGCTGGCCGACCTGGCCGAGGCTCGTGCCTGGCTGAACCGCCTGCAGGGGAAGGCCGCCTGATGCGTGCGCGCAACCTCAAGCCCGGCTTCTTTCGCAACGAAGACTTGGCCGAGTGCACCCCGATGGCCAGGCTGCTCTTCGCGGGCTTGTGGTTGATCGCCGATCGCGAGGGTCGGCTGGAGGATCGACCCAAGAGGATCAAGGGTGAGCTCTTCCCCTTCGATGCGATCGAGGTCGAGCCGCTGCTCGGCGAGCTGGAGCGCTTCGGTTTCATCCAGCGGTACGAGGCCGGCGGCATGCGCTGCATCGTGGTGGTGAACTTCCTCAAGCACCAGAACCCGCACCACCGCGAAGGCCCAAGCCAGCTGCCCCCATGCCTCGAAAGCCCTGGGCTTGAGCCTGATGCAAAGCCGGCGATGCCTGAGGCTGCCGCCACATCTGAAGCAGCATCAGCCGCAGGCATGCCCCCGGCGGGCCCTGGGCTCTCGACCCAAGAACTCGACTTGGCAAGGGGGTCCAGCCGTGCTGAATCCCTCTTCTCTGATTCCCTCATCACTGATCCCGGAATGCCCGCACGCAAGCGTGCGAGCGCACCACCGTTACCGCCACTTCAGCGGCCGGACGATGTCGCCGAGCAGGTGTGGCGCGACTGGTTGCAACTGCGCAAGGCGAAGAAGGCCGCTGTCACTCCGACCGTGCTCGATGGCGCCAAAGCCGAAGCGGCCAAGGCCGGCATGACGCTGGAGGGCTTCCTGCGGATCTGGTGCATGCGTGGCTCACAGGGCCTCCAGGCCGACTGGATCAAGCCTCATGAACGACAAGCACAGCGCCTTGTCGGCGTCGAACAGCGCGACTACACGGGAGCGACCGATGGCATCCCAAGCTGATCCACGGCGCCAACTCGGCGAGGCGCAGCACCTGTGCGACTTGCACGGCGCCTACAGCGCACGCGAGTACATCCCCAACCACTGGACACGGTGCCCGGCGTGCACAGCTGCCATCGATGCCGAGCAGCGGTCGCGCGAAGAGCGTGCCGAGGCTGCGCGTCGCGAACAGCGCCGGCTGGAACGTCTGCGCGAGGCGGGTATCCCGGCGCGGTACTTGGGGTCCACCTTCACCGACTTCGAGACCGCAACGCCAGCGCAGCGCCACGCGCATACCGTTTCACTCGACTTCGTCCGCGGCTTCCACGATCGTCTGACCGATGGTCGCGGCCTCGTGTACGCCGGCTTGGTGGGCACTGGCAAGACCCTGTTGGCCGTCGCGATCGCGCAGGCGCTCCTCGATGCTCATGAAGTGAGATACACGACAGCTGCAGCCCTCGTGCGTGCGGTGCGAGGCACGTGGGCACGCGACGCCGAGCAGACCGAAGCTCAACTGCTGCGCTACCTGGAGACCCTCGATCTACTCGTGATCGACGAACTGGGAGTGCAGATGGCGACAGAGAACAGCCAGGCGATCCTGTTCGAAGTGCTCGACCGACGCTATCTGGCCCTGCGGCCGACGGTCCTGTGCACGAACGAGGATCAGATGGGGCTGCGCCAGTTCGTCGGCGACAGAGCCTTTGATCGACTGCGGGAAACGTCGACCTGGGTGCCGTTCACATGGCCAAGCTACCGCGCGCGCGCCGGACGCACCGCTCCGCAAGCCATCGGGGGCAGCGCAGCATGACCAGCCCGGACCGCGCCGCTCCCACCCGCTGGCGCCAAGGCCTCTACGCTGCTCTGCAGGTGGCGCTCGAGCGCGCTGCTGAGACCCACGGCGCGCAGCGAGCAGCCGCGGCGGATCGGGCTGCAGCCCTCCGTCAGCAGCTACGGGACAGCGCCGACGCCCGCGTGACCCGCGCTTGGGGCATCCACCTGCTGACGACGGCTCACCTCGTGTACCGGCGCGGCGCGATCGTGTCGGCACTCGGCGCCGCAACGTACGCGCGAGCTGAGGCAGCACTTGGGGTCGCGATCGCAAGGCTGGAGGCTCTGGAACTTGCGCCCACAACCACCGACCAGGTGACCGCGGCTCTCCTGTCGATCTTCGAGACGCTGTCGCCCGACCTGGATCCGGTGCGCCGATGGCTCGAGGCAAACCCGACGGCCGCAACCTCCACAGAGGACCACCCATGACCACTGGAAACACCGCCGGCGCGCTGGCTGCACGTCTGGCGCTTGACACCTCGGGCTTCACGGCCAACATGCAGGCCGCGGGCGCGTTGTCCGAGAAGGAGCTCGCGCGGATCCGCCGCCAGGTGCAGTTCGCCACGGACTACATCCGCGAGCTCGGCCGCCAGCAGAGGGTGGTGAACGACACCGCCAACATGAGCCGCGCCGCTGCGGAGGTCGCGAAGGTCGGCCAGGCCGCCCAGATCAGCGCGGCGCAGCTGGCCAGCGCGAACCGCATGCTACCCGCGCAGATCACCGACATCTTCACGAGCCTGGCCAGCGGGCAGCAGCCGTGGCTGGTGCTGATCCAGCAAGGCGGCCAGATCAAGGACATGTACGGCGGCATCGGCAATGCGGTGCGCCAGATGGCCGCAGTGATCTCGCCCACGTCGGTGCTGCTCACTGGGCTCGGCGTCGCTGCCGTCGGCGCCGGCACGGCCATGTACCAGGGCTACCAGGAGAGCAACAGGCTGCGCGATGGGCTTGCGCTCACCGGCAACGCGGCTGGCCTGACCGCCGACCGCTTTGCCTCGATGGCCGACCGTGTGACGCGAATGTCGGCACAGACGGTGGGAGGCACGAAGGAGATCCTGTTCGCGCTGGCCGAGAGCGGCCGCAGTTCCTTCGGCGTCATCGAGAGCCAGGCCCGGGCCGCCGCACGCATCGCCGACCTGAGCGGCGACAAAGGTGCCAAGGCCGCAGCCCTGTTCGCTGAGCAACTGAAGGCGCCCACGAAGGTCGCGGCTCAGCTGAACGAGTCCTACAACTTCCTGAACATCGCGCAGTTCAGGCGCATCCAGCAGTTGGAGAAGGAAAACCGCCAGGTCGAGGCAGCGGTGCTCACCAACGACCTGCTGACGAAGGCCTACGAGGGCCAGCGCCAGAACCTGGGCTACCTGGAGACGGCGCTGGAGAGCGCGTCGAAGAAGTGGTCCGACTTCTGGAACGCTGTGAAGGGCCTGGGCCGCGAAGACAGCACAGGCGAGAAACTGGCCAGCGCGCGCAAGCAGATCGACGCGATCCTGGCCAGCACAGGCGGCAAGGAACCAGCGGCCGGCACCTACTCATCAGGCCGCATCCAAGCCCTGCGCATGCAGGCCATGTTCCTGGCCGAGCAGGCCAAGCAGGAGCAGGCGGCAGCCGAGGCGACGGCCAAGGCTGCGGAGGCCAACAAGAAGGCCATCGAAAAGGCGATGGAGAAGCCGAAGGCGGAACCCAAGGGCCTCAAGATGTTCATGGGCCCGCCGACGTTCGACGAGCAGTTCCCGCCCGCGAACGTGTCGGAGCTCATGCAGAGCCAGCGCGACAACCAGAACTCGATGCGCCAGTTCCTGGCCGCGGAGCGCGCGGCCTACGCGCAGCTGGAGGCCGATGAGCAGCGCCGGCGGCTCGAAGAGATGCAGCGCATGGAGGAAGACGCCAAGAAGATCATCGCGGAGCGCGCGCGGCATGGGCAGCAGCAGGTGCAGCTGTTCGAGGACCGCGTGATGCTGCTGGTGAAGAACGGCAAGGACGGGTTCCGCGATCTCTTCGCCTACATGGCTGAAGAGTACATCCGCAACCTGGTGCGGATGGCCGCGCAGCGGCACCTGCTCGACTCCAACGGCGGCTTCGTGGGCTGGGGCAAGGGCCTGGGCAGCATGTGGAGCGCTGCAATGTCGTGGTTCGGCGGGAACGCGACCGGCCACGCTCAAGGCCTCGACTACGTGCCCTACGACGGCTACCCCGCGATCCTGCACAAGGGTGAGCGCGTGCAGACCGCGGTGGAAGCTGCCCAGGGTCGACGCGCCGGCGGCGACGTGTTCCAGATCGACGGCTCGATCGGCTCGGTCGGTGCTGGCGTGAGCCGGCCCGAGATGGACGCCACCTTGGCCAGACGCAATGCCGAGCTCGAGGCACGGTTCCGTCGCCTCGCTCGCGAAGGAGTCTTCTCAGCATGACCGCCAGCAACCAGCCGCGGGCACCAGAGACTTCCGCGATACCGAGTCCATCGGGGGCCCTTCGGGCGCGGACGTACCTCTGCGCCTGGCCGGCATGTCAACGCCTCGTGCGCAGCGGCTGGCTCTGCCGGCAGCACGTCGGGACGGCGAACCCAACTCCGATGGCCGCAGCGCGGGAGATGAAGCCTTGACCGCCGCCGAGCTGGCCAAGCTGCAGCGCGCCGCGCACCACGAGGCGGGCCATGCCGTGGTGGCACAACATGCCACCGGGGTGCGAGCCGCGATCTTGATCGAGCGGCGCCAGCGCGGCTCTGATGTGTGGTTCACCGGCCGCTGCACGCACGTTGTTCCGCACCACGAGCGGGATCAGCGGCTGATCAGCCTGGCCGGCCCGGTTGCCGAAGTCATCTTCGAAGGTGCACCGCTGCTGAGCGGGGAAGCGACATGCCTCGAGATCGAGAAGCGAATGTCGCACAGCGATCGGACAGGTGCTGGCTACTGGATCCGGGACCGACTGCAGCTGCAGGATGCCTGGGTACTCGTGCACCGGCTCTGGCCTGCGATTCAAGCCCGCGCAGCAGAAGAGATCCGCGGATTCATCGATGCACCACCGGGCGCGGCCGGGGTGCGTCTCAACCAACCGCGCTGGAGTCCCGCATGAGCAACACCCCCACCACTGGCCGCGCCAGCCTTCTCGCGGGCCTGCGCGCTGCCTTCCGCGGCCGCGAAGCCCGAGAGGCCGTCGACACGGTCCTTCAACTTCCCGAGGCACAGGCCGCGCTTGCACGGGTCGAAGCCGAGCACCTCGCCGAACGGGCCGCGCTGGTTGCGCGCATGGCTGCGCTGCCGGAACGAGCTGCCGAAGAGACTCGCGCCGCCGCGGCCGCCCTGGCCAAGGCCGATGCCGAGTTGTCGGCGGCGATCGACGCGGTCGGCCGCGCCAAGGATGCACGAATGGCGGCGTTTGGCCTGTACACCTCGATCAGCTGCCGGCTCGACAGGGAGCGCGGCCGTCTCGAGCTGGACCTCCGCGCCGGCGCCGATCCGCGTCTGGCTCAAGCCATCGAGATCTTGTGGCACGTCCGCAACCGTGTTGGCAACCTCACCACCATCGGGCTGCAGGCAAGCGACATCCCCGCGAAACCGAAGTTGGTGACCAACGGTGCACAAGTTCGCGAGGCGGTGGAGGCGATCGCCACTGCGATGCAGCGGATTGCCGCGCTGCAGCTGAGCGCGTGTGACTACCCGACAGTGACGACTACGCTCCGCGAGGCTGCCGCGCAGCTTCCACCTCTCCTGTGGCGGATCGGTTGCAGCGAGACCCTTGAGGTTTGCGATGACGGCAGCGTACGGCTCGGTGGCGCGGCCGGTGCAGTGGCACTGCAGGTGCACTGATGCCCACGCCCCACCTCCTGGCGTGGGCGCTGTCCACTCCGTGGGCCATGCGGCCTGAAGCGATGGCCGCGTACGCGCTGGTGCTGGCAGCACATCAGCGCGGCGGTGCAGCGCTGGGTGCGGCGCTGGCGGCCCACACGCCGCAGAGCGCGGCGAGCGTGGACCAACTGCCCGCCGCCGGTGGCCTCGGCACCCGCCGACGCGGCACGGCCATCATCTACGTGATGGGACCCATCGTGGAGTGGTCCGCGCAGATCGACATGTGCGAGGGTGGCACCAGCGCGCGGCAGGTGGCGACGGCGCTTCAGGAGGTCGAGCACGACGACACCATCACGGGCGCGATGCTGGTGTTCAGCACGCCCGGCGGCAGCGTCTACGGTGTTGAAGAGCTCGGCGCCACGATCAACCGCGTGAAGGCCAAGAAGCCGATCTTCGGCGTCGCGCAGAGCCTGGCCGCGTCGGCGGGCTACTGGCTGCTGTCGCAGTGCACCGAGGCTTACTGCTCGCCTGGTGGTGAGGTCGGAAGCATCGGCGTCTACAGCGGGCATGAGGACATCGGCAAGGCTATGGAAATGGCCGGCGTGAGGATCGAGCTCTTCAGCGCCGGCAAGTACAAGACCGAGGGCCACCCTTTCGGGCCGATGTCGAAGGAAGCGAAGGCGTACCAGGTCAAGCGCGCCCACGACTACTACGGAGCTTTCACGCGAGCAGTGGCAACTGGCCGCGGTGTGTCCGTGGACAGCGTGCGCGACGGCATGGGCCAAGGGCGCGTGCTGGGTGCCGAGGCAGCGCTACGCGAGCGCATGATCGACGGCATCGCCACGGCCGAGCAGGTGCTCGATCGCCTGCAGCGTGGACAGCGCGCAGCCCCGCGCCCACGAGCAGCTGCAGCGACCGCGGCGCCCCGGCCGATGCTCGCGCAAGCGCAGCGTGATCTCGCGCGGATGCAGCTTGACCTAAGCCGCATCCATTGACGTGGGCGCCACCCTTCCACCGCCGCACGAGAGTTCGACGCACCAGCGGCCGTCTGGCTGGCCCGGTGGTCAGGTCCGGCAGGGGGATAGGGGGTCGAATCCTCGGCGGGTCGATGGTCGGAAACCGCGTGTGGGCACATCCACGGGTTTTTTCGGCGAGCCAAGGCCTCGGGGTGCGGGGTGCACTCGCAATCAGCAAATGAGAGGAATGCAATGGCAGGAGTGAAGGGGCGCAGCGGCGGCGCGCGCCCGAACTCAGGTGGTGCACGACCCGGTGCCGGGCGGAAGCCGAAGACACCCCCGCACCCCGACGAAGGAAAGCCGATCGGGCAACCGCCGGCTGAGCTCTCCGAAGAGGCGAAGCGCGCATGGCGCGACTTGACCAAGGCTGCAGCCCCCGGCCGACTGTCACGCCACCACCGCACCTGGCTCGAAGGCGTGGCATCACAACTGGCGCGCCTGCGCGGCCTGGAGTGGGATGCCGGCCCAGCCGACCTGAACAGGCTGTCTGCTGCCCTGGCCAGGCTGGGCATGGTGCCTTGAGCGACGCTGAGCCATCGGCGCCGCGTCCCCGCGGCCGCCCGCCGAACCAGCGGCTATCCCTGCCGCTGCAGGTTGTCCGCATGGCGCGCCTGCCGGGCGATGGCGCTGGCGTGCCTGGCCCTGAGCTCCTGCCCGCGCCCAGCCCTACTCAGGTGGCCGGGGCTCGCGCTGCAGCCGGCCACACGCAGGCGAAGGCCGCGGCGCTGATCGGCGTGAACCGGTGGCAGACGTGGTCGGAGTACGAAGGCGGGAAGTCGCCGATGCCGGCCTTATCGTGGACCTTCTACTTGCTCGCCACGGGGCAGCATCCTGAGTTGCAGTTGGCGTCGCGGCGGGTTGCGCCGCGCAGTCCTCGCAAATGACTCTTGGGGAATCTACAACCGACCAAAGGCCGCCTGAATCGTTGCGGATCCATTTCCGTGTTTGAGGTAGCCGTCGGTGAAGGGTCGACTACCGTGGTACACGCGGATTGCGGACACCGAACTCGGGATTTCGTACACGATCAGTCGCCCAGGCGACTGCAGTCGATAGACGTGCTGGCCGTAGGACTGAAAGCCCGCGCCCCCCCTGGTGCGAAACATCACGACCACGAACTCAGCGTCGCCTGCAAGCGAGAGGTGCAAGCATGCCTGTTGATCGAGCGATGTCACGCCGTCGAACGCAAACTCCGAGTACTCACCGACTTGATCGGATCCCGAGTACTCTCGGCCACGCAGTTGCCCATTCACGCGGCATAGCACTGGTCTGGAGTCGATCCCGTGCCCGCCCAACTGCATCGATGGCAGTGGGCGAGCCAGTGGTTGTGGGATCACCATGGACTGAGTCGCCTCGGAAATCGCTTGATTGCCAGTATCCGCGGAGGGCGGCCTAGTCGTGAGCGGTACCCGAGGGATGGCTGCGTTCACGTGTGCAGCGAGCAGAGTCTGTGCCGCGCCAATGTCACCACGGCTGGCGGCGGCCTGGACTTGATCAGACAGGTCGGCCCGCCCGGTTATACGTAGGACCTCAGCACGGACGTGACTCTGATCGCTCGCGAGTCGCACGGTCGTCGCCTTGACCTCTTCCACGGTTCGTCCCTGAGCAAGCATCAGGCGCGCCAAAGCATCCACAAGGTCGGGGTGGGTGCCGTAGGTGACGTTGACGTTTCCAGAGGCAGAGATGATGGGGCTCTGCGGGCCGGTGGTTATCGGTCCCGACGGAGGCGAGGCACTCTTTGGCGCGTCACCGCAGCTTCGTGCGGCAACTGCAGCGATTAGCGCCGCGACGATCGTGGCGGCTGCTGCGGCAAACTTCGATGCTGTCTCGCTGTTCATTCCTGCCGCGCGGGCTGCGCTATCGCCGTCCTATGCGCGCACACGACCAATGTATGAGGCCATAGAACGGTGGGGGTCCTTGGCACAGGGGAACTCGCAAGTCCGCACCGCCGCAATCGCGCAAACGAGGCTCCGCATCCGTTTGCAGCGACGAGGCGGCTCACCAGCATCAAGGGGTGCCAACTCTGGCAGAGAGCTCTGACTGCAACCTCCCAAAGCCATCAGCAACGCCAGCCAACTTCGACCTTGCGTCCCGCAGCGAGTGCGTCCAGTGTTCCATGAGTCGTGGATGAATTCCAGTGCTTCCCGCTGATGCCACGACATGCTCGAGATCCTTCGTCTTGGCGCTGAGTTCCGCAGCTGAGTCCCGGGCCATAGCGAATCCAAACCGAAGCCCGGCAGGTACCTCGCGCAGAGGTGTCTCGAGTACAACGGCTACCGCTTGCGAGAGTGGGGCAGCGACGCCTTGCACGCTAGCTAGCAGTACAGCACCGGGCCGAGTAGCCAGGTCTCTCTGGAGGGCCTCCGCAGAAGCCACCCACTTCAACAAGTGCGTCAGGCACTGAGAGACATCGTCAACTACACGAAGGTCAGCCTCGGCGACGCGGCGCGCCTGCTCTCGCCTGTCCCGGTGGTGCTGCCACAGGACGATGCCCACGCTGGCGCCGATGGCGAGAACCGAGAACACAGCCTGCGCCCACGACGCCCACTCGCCCTTCGTGAGGCAGGTTGACCAATGGTCGATCCACAGAAGGCAGTACTCTGGCAAACGGTCGGCCATATGCGATTCTGCTGGCATCTGGTGACTCAGCCTGCACCACGCACTTCGTCAACTCTCCGCCCGGGAGACCTTGTCGGCCCGATAGGCGCTCCAGATCCAGCGTGCGCCGCGGTTGCGATTGCGGATCTTCAGGCGCATGAAGCTGATCGTGATCGGCCCGAGCCACAAGCCGTCGACAGGCACCTCGATTAGGTCCGGGCCTGGGCTCTCGATGGGCGGCAGCATCGGATGCGCAAAGCCGTGGCACTCCGGTGGCACGCTGGCCAGGATGCCGTTGTCGCGGCCATCTGGGTCGGGCTGGATCATGTGGATGATGATGCGCCGCCGGTGGCTCAGGGTGTGAGCTTGCTGCGACCAAGGGTGTCCGCTAAACTCGCTCCGTGGTTCGATTCAGCGGGGCTTGCTCTCCGCTGCGACTCGCGGCAAGGCCCGGCATGGGCACCTTTCGTGAGTTCCCCGGGAGGCGCTCGATCCACCGATCCCGGGGACTCCTCTGTTCCGCATCTCGCGTCGAGAAGCGCTAACCGTTGGAGTCCCATCATGGATGATCAGTCCCTCACACAGCGGGCCTTCAGGGCCTATTTCCGCGCCGCCGGCGCGTATGCCGACCAACCTTCCGCGTACAGCAGCGGCATCGAACGCTCACGCAATGGTCGCGACTATGTTGTGCTGCGCGGTGGCCGTTCTGCGGCCGGAATCTGCGCGATCTACAGCATCCGCAAGGGTGAGAAGCTGCGGTCGATCAGCCGCTGGCCAGCCGATCTAGTCGGGTGACGAAAGAGGCGCTTTCGCGGGCTGGGCTGGCACAGGCGGCACCGCCTCAACCAGCGCATCCCGCGGCTCGTTCGCAGCCACGAGGCCGCGATAGCAGCCGCAAGCGTCCGGCACGCCGAGCTTCGACAGTCACGGGACAGCCCTCGCACAGACGAGGCGCATGGCAATCTGTGCGCGGAGGGGGACAAACAAGACCGCAACAGGACTGAAAAGGGTGGCCTCGGCGGGCTGGTGGCTTGACGGGGCGCCAGCTACTTTCTGGCGGGCAGTGGAACCGCCCAGTCCCAGGCGTGCATGGTTGCCCTTCGCCAGAAGCCCAGAGGCACGACGCTTTCCGGATGGCCTGCTGCGATGGCCATCTCGTTCTGGCAGTGGACCACTAGCGCTCCCATGGAGGCCCTCTCGTTGGCTTCGATAGCGAACAGCTGCGACTGATAGTGCACCAGCCGGTCTTCCGTCAAGTCATAGCCGTCCGCGGTGAGACTTGACAGGAGGCGCAGGTGTTCGGCCGCGAGAATCGCGTGCTTGTTGGCGCGACTGCTCCAGAGGAACACTAACGGAAGCACTGAAGCGACCGCCGCCACCAGTGCGAACCACCGATCCACGGGGCCTTGGTCGACGACGCGCGCGAATGCTGCTGTCGCCGTCAGCGCTGCGGTAGCCTGCGCGAGGCGTTCACATAGCGTAAGAAAGCGCTCGCGCTTGCCGTGATACATCGCAGACAGCTCAAGCCTGCACTTCAGCTGATGGCGCTCGCCATCGAGCCAAGCCTGCCGCGCCTCAGAAGGGGAGGCTGCATCAGATGAGGCTACTGGGCATTCCATTTGCGCCCTACTTCTTCGGTCGTGGCGGAGGTGCTGGCGGGAATGGTACGCGCTGAGTGACCTTCTGGTCTCGCGTGTTGCCGACGATCGAGCCGTCGCTGCCCTTCTTGTTCGGCTGTCGAGGCGGCGGCGGAGGTGGGGTCTTGATAGTGGCCATCGTGACGCTGGTTCCTACTTCTTCTTCGCCTTCGCCTGCGTCAGCGCCGATCCGGCCACGCTCTTCACTGCCGGCGTGGACTTAGGGTTAGTGAGCAGCTTTGCCGCCTTGGACGCCACTTTGGGCGAGGTGTGCTCGTTCGGAGCCTTCTTCGTTGCCATTGTCTACCTCCCTGGAGGCCCGGATGCGCCGGGCGCGCAACAGTCGATCGATCCGCGCTGCCCGGACGCCTTCCGGCAGCCATTTCGGGAGCACGATGGACCAAAACGCTACCACGTTGCGTGCCGTATGCACGCAAACGCGATCACGGGAACTCGCGGGGGAGTTCATCTTTGCAATTGGCGGACACCGCGGAGCCGGGTGGCCGAGCACCGCCCATAGTAGCCAGCATCTTGCCTAGCAGGCTCTGACTAGGCCCGAAAGGCCGAAGCCCTGCGCCCGAAGGTTTCGATGATGGTGAGCGTACGCAGGCGGCTCGCATGCGACGCCGCTGATTCAGAGGCTGAGCTTGGCAAGCGGATTCCACAGCCGGTAGCGCTCCTGCAGCCGCGGCATCGTCACGGAGTACCAGTGCGCGGCGAGCGGGTCGGCAATATCGGCATCCGGCGCCAGCGCTTCGAGCTCGGGCAGCGCGTCGGGATCGAGCGCTGCGGCAATGAGTCGCCCGAACGGGTGCCGCGGGTCAGTGGCGTCGCCACCTGGCTCGCCAGGTGCCTCGAAGTCGAGATCCTTGCCCAAGTGATCGGCCATCGCACGGTCGAGCACTTCGAGCGGCGGGAGAAGCGGGTACTGCCGGCGCAGGAGCAGCGCGAGGGCTACGGCATCGCGCGCCGAGCGTGCGTCACCCCCCATCGGGCGCGCCATCGGGCTCGGCCTGGGCGCGATCGGTGCCGGCATCGTTCGCGGCCACGAGGCCGTGCCAGCAACCGCAGGCGTCCCACAGGCCCGCGCCTGGCAGGCGTTGCACCTTCCCTAGCCACGGGTAGGCCTTCGCGTAGGCCAGGCGGTAGGCGATCTCGGCGCGGAGGGTGTCGATCATGATCGGACGGCCTTTGCGAGCAAGGCTTGTTCGAGCGTTCGCAGCAGCATAGCGACCCCCTTAACCTGGGTCTGAGTGAGCGCGAGTGAGGCGCGCCAGTCAGTGCGCGCAACTTGTGGCCCGCCGGGGCGCCCCAGTAGCTCGGTCTTCGCTACGAAGTCGAGCACGGCATCTCGCGCCATGATGTAGCCGAAGCGCTGGCCTGCAGGAATGTCCACCGGCGGAACCGCACGCAACACTTCTGCAGCCTGAGTCAGTGCCGTCAGAATCTGAGGAAGCGCGAGACCTCCCCGCCCTCGAACGTCTCGCTTGCAAGCCCATTGGCGGCTCCCACCCACTTGTCGACGTGCTCAAGGCTCTCGGCGATGTCCTTGATGGCCTGTGCCTTGGCCTGCACTGCCTCTTGCTCGCGTTCGCGCCGCTGCCTGGTCACCTGCCAGTACACAGCACCGGCGCTGGCAAGAATGGCAACGACCGAGAAGATGGCCTGGAACCACGAGGCCCACTCGCTCTTGGTGAGGCGGGTGAGCCAATGGTCGATGTACAGGAAGCAGATTTCCGTCGCTTGCTCGGGGCCGGCCATTGGTCAAGTTTGGTGATGCCTGCACTACGGGTCAGGGCCCGCGCACGTGTCGATCATGGCGCCTCTCCGCGTCGGTAGTCGAGCATTTGCTCGTCCTGAAATCGCGCGAGGCGGCGCAACTGCGTCATGAATCCGAGCACGGCCTTCACGTAGACAACTAGGTTCGGGGAGCAACTCCGCAGCGTCTCGAACTCAGCATTGAGGCCGAGGCACACTCCGATACTTGCCGCAGCCCCTTCAAGCTGTTGCTTGTCGATCGGGCCAAGCAGCGCAGCCTCGTCGGTCACTTCCGATAGGTCCGCCTTGTTGAGGCGGTTGGCTCCCAGGATGGATCGGATTTCGGCAGCCGATCCTTCAACGCTGGACTTTGCGTCGACGTAGCGCAATGTGGCAGAGCGAACTGCTTCTCCCACCGATTTCAACGCCTCGAACCGGATCGCGCCAGGTGAGTTGAACACCATGCCCGGCACCCGCAGCCCGTGCAGGGCCGGAACGTACTTTGGCAGATGCCCGAACAGGTTGACGCGGCTGTATCCACCGCGCCAAGGCGCACGCAAGAGTTCCTCCAAGCGACTCCTAATGCTGCGGACGAACCTGGGTCGTGTTGCATAGAGGAACGCGTACATGCGCGCGTAGCACTTGAAGAACTCGTTGAAGTCGACGGCGAACCACGTGTCGCCGATTGGGACCTCAAACGTGCTTGGCACCAGCTCTAGCCCGACTTCGATGTCCGGCGCTAACTCGCGCGTGAACATGGCTTGATGGTCTGGCAGATACGCTTGGATGTCGTCCAGGCTCTGTGGCCGCCTCAGCAATCGATGAGAAGGCCGCGCTTCCCCACCATGAACCGTGCGCGTGCTTTCATCGAGCACGAAGACTTGCCGCGCCTCCTCAAACAGGGGGCGAAGCGGTGACTCCTGAGCAAGGTACTTGACTAGCTGAGGCCTGGTTGTCTGAGCAAGCAGCCACCTGTTCGTATCGACGTTGTCTGTATCGCACCACAGGTAGAGCCAGTTGCGACGCCCGTCGCTAAAGAGCGAGAGCACAGGGAACTCGAACTGGAGCAGATCGCAGATTCGAACGTGCGATGCGAGCATCTCCACGTCCGCGCGCGCGCCGGCGAATCGGATCACGGCCAGATCCTTTCGTGGCCCGTCGTCGCCGTCGGCGCGTCAAACGACAGCGACTCGTGGAAGTCGAAATGGCCAGATGCATCAGCCCTTGTGCGCACACCATCCAGCGCGGTGATGCGCAGTTCCACGCAATGGTCCCCTAGCGCCTTGACCAGCTTCGGCGCTGTTTGACTCGCCAGCACCAACTTCTTCTTCAACTGATCACGCGACTCGTACATCGAAAGCGCGTACATCGAGCAGCACCTTCGTGGGTTCTGACCGGTCAATCGTGCAGGGTTTAGCACGCCCGGCGGCAAGAAGTTCCTCCGGTCCTTCAAGTCATCGAAGGCCAGTCGGTAGGCAACGAACGGAGCCGGCGACAGAGTGCTGGGTGGGCAGGGTCGGTGGGCAGCCAACCACCGTCCGTAGCGCAGAGTGGACAGGAGCGGTGCTGTCGTCACGGCTGCCGCCTGTGCAGTCTGCGCAGCGGGCTGGCCATTGCCTAGCCCAGCTGGTGAGCCTGGAGTCTCGGGCACCCCTAATGTGCCAGCTGGAGCCTTCATTGTCCCCACCTCCCTTTTCGGGCAGTGTCCCACGTGTGCCCCGGGGGTCGGACTGGGCCTTTCGCCTATCTCTGCTGACAGGTCGACTGCACACGCAGTGCACACGACACCCCGGAAGAACGCATAGATGCTGCGTTTTCGCAACGATCCATCATCGGCGCGACCGAGAGGCGCCAGGGGCTCAGCGAAGGGTTGGGGTGCACGTGGCGATTATCGAAGCGCCGCGTGGCGCCACGTGGCGCCCATGGCACGCTCAGGCCTGCGGCAGCGTGATCTCCAGGCGCAGCAGCTCGCCACCGCTGGTGCTGTCGCCGCCGAGCTGCGGCAGCGGCACGCCGCGTTCGCTGAGCGCGCGCCGCACCTGCGCCGCGCGTTCGCCGGCCAGGGCCTTGCCGCGGGGCGCCTCGTCGGGGGTTGCCACGAGCGCCAGTTCCGCCTGGGGCAGGCGGCGCAGGCTCTCGGCCAGCTTGGCCAGCACCGCGGCCAGCGCTGGCTTGACGCGGGCACGGCCGGGGTCGAAGCAGAACTCGCGCGGCACCACCACGCGCAGCTGGCCGCTGCCGGGCGTTTCAACGCGCACCGGCGTGCCTTCGAACCAGCTGCGCAGCCAGCCCGCCTCGCGCAGCAAGGCGCCGGCCGGCTCGGCCCCACGCGGGGCCGGCGCGGCGCCCGGCGGCACGGTGCCGGCGCAGGCGCCCAGCAACAGGGCCAGGCCCGACAGCAGGCTGCGGCGCCTTGGCATTCAGCGCACCCACAGCACGCGGCTGCCCAGCACCGCACCGCCCTTTGCGTCCACCACACGCACCATGGTCTGCGCGGGCTTGAAGCCGGCCGGCAGCGGCAATTGGCCGTGCACGACCTCGTGCGCGCCGAGCGTCAGCGCAATCGGTGCCAGCGTCACCTGCACCTCGTCGCGCCCGCCCGATGAACCACTGAGCACCAGCTGCAGCTGCCCCGGCAACGGCGCCGCACCCCGTGCCGAGCGGGTCAGCACCACGCTGTAGTCGAGCTTGCCGCTGGCGGCCTCGAAACGCGCGGCGCGTACCGCCACGGCGCCCTGGCGCGGGTCGGGCGGCAGCGACTCGATCACCTCGGCCAGGCTGGCGCTCAGCCGCTCGCTGCCCGCGCGCAGCGCCTCCACCTGCTGGCCGAGCGCACGCCGCTGCGCCAGCGCGCTGTCCAGCTGCTGCCGCGCTTGGGCCAGTTCCTGGGCCAGGCGCTCACGATCGGACTCGGCACCTTGCAGCGCCGACGTGAGCCGCGTGGAGGCTTCGGCGCTCAGGCGGGGCGGCAGCACGCGCTCCTGCAGGTAGATCACGCCGGCCACGCCGGCGGCAAAGCCCAGCAGCAGCAAGAACCAGCGCGGCACGTGCCGGCGCGACCGGTCGCGGCCGTAGAGCGAGAAGGAATCATTGCGGGTGAAGAGCGCCATCGCCGCCGAGGCTACGCCCGCACCACAAGGCCCCTGCAACACGATGTGTGTGGCCCGGGCACGGGCCGTCGCTCGTTATCCTCGGGCCATGAACATCGACTGGAACGCCTTCACGCCCTGGTCCGCGCTGGCCGGGGGCGCCCTCATCGGCCTGGCCGCGGCGATGCTGGTGCTCTTCAACGGCCGCATCGCCGGCATCAGCGGCGTCGTCGGCGAGCTCGCTTCACTGCCACGCGACCGCACCTGGCGGCTGGCCTTCCTGGCCGGGCTCATCGGTGCGCCGCTGCTGTACGGCGCGGTGGCCCCGCTGCCGGCGGCGCGCATCGAGGCCGGCACCGGGCTGCTCGTGCTCGGCGGCCTGCTCGTGGGCGTGGGCGCGCGTTACGGCGCGGGTTGCACCAGCGGGCATGGGGTGTGCGGGCTGGCGCGCCTGTCGCCCCGCTCGGCGGTGGCCACGGCGCTGTTCATGGCCGCGGGTTTCGGCACGGTGTTCGTGCTGCGGCATGGGCTGGGGGGCTGAGCCATGGCGATCGTTCTGGCATGGCTGGCGGGGCTGGTGTTTGGCGCCGGGCTCATCCTCTCGGGCATGGCCGACCCGGCCAAGGTGCTGGCCTTCCTGGACCTGGCCGGCGCCTGGGACCCGTCGCTGGCTTTCGTGATGGCCGGCGCCATCGGCGTGGCCTTCCTGCCCTTCCGCTGGGCCGAGCGGCGCAGCCACACCTTGCTGGGCCGGCCGCTGAAGCTGCCGGCCAAGACGCCGATCACCCCGCGGCTGGCCGTGGGCAGCGTGGTGTTCGGCGTGGGCTGGGGCCTGGTGGGCTTCTGCCCCGGGCCGGCGCTGGTGGCCGTGGGCATGGGCCTCAGGCCGGCGCTGGTGTTCGTGGGCGCGATGCTGGCGGGCATGGCGCTGTTCGAGATCGCCGAGCGCGTGCGTGCGCGTGCGGGCACTGCCGAAGTCTGAGGCACTCACGCGCGCTGCGCGTTGGCGGCGATCCTCTCGGCGAATCTCGGCAGCAGTGGCAGCGGCAGGTCGTGCCCCATGCCGGGCACCCAGTCGGCCATGGCGCCGGGAATCAGCTGCGCCAGCTCGCGGCCCGCGGCCACGGGGATCAGCGGGTCGGCCTCGCCGTGGATGATGGCGGTGGGCGCGGCGATGTTCCTCAGCAGCGCACGCCGGTCACCATCGGCCGCCACGGCCAGCAGCTGCCGCGCCGTGCCTGCGGGGCGCCAGGCGCGCTGCACGGTCTGCTGCAGGCGCTGGCGCAGGCGTTCGGGCTCGGGCGGGTACGCGGGGCTGCCGATGATCGCCAGCACGCGCTGCAGGTGGCGCACCACGGCATCGGCATCGCGCCCGTCGGGCCGCGACAGCAGCGCGCGTTGCACGGCCCATTGCGCCTGCGGCAGGCGGCGGTTGCCGCTGGTGGTCATCATCAGCGTCAGGCTCTTCACGCGGCCCGGGTGGCTGGCCGCCACGTGCTGCGAGATCATGCCGCCGAGCGATGCGCCGCAGACATGCGCGCGCTCGATGCCCAGCGCGTCGAGCACGCCCACCGCATCGGCCGCCATGTCGGCGATGCCGTAGGGCGCATGCACCGGCAGGTGCAACGCGTGGCGCAGCACGCCGAAGGCGAGGTTGGGCACGCCGGCGTGATCAATCTGCTGGCTCAGGCCCGCGTCGCGGTTGTCGAGCCGGATGACGCGGAAGCCGCGGCCCACGAGCAGCTGCACCAGCTCCTCGGGCCAGCCGATGAGCTGCATGCCCAGGCCCATGATCAGCAGCAGCGGCTCGGCGTTGGCGGGCCCCTGGTCGTCGACCTCGATGCCGATGCCGTTGGCGACGACCCTCATTCGACGGCCGCACTCGCCTGCAGTGGCGAGTGATGTGTGACCTTGTAGAACCAGCGCCGCGCACCCTTCACGTCGAAGCGCTGCCAGCGCGCCGGGTCCTGCGCCAGCCGGTCGGCCACCGCGTACAGCGCCAGCGGGTTCATGCCCATGCCGATGTGGCTGGCGTGCACCTCGATGTTCTCGCAGTGCGGCGCTTCGGGGTTGATGCTGCACTGCCAGGCCACGATGCCATCGCTCTTGCTGTAGATGCTCGTGGTGGGGCACGCAGGCGGCTGGCGGATCTGCTCGATCAGCTCGGGGTCGTGCGTGGACTGGCCGCTGACCATCTCGTAGAAGCGCCAGGCGTTGGTGGCACGCGGGTGGCCGGCGAAGGGTGTGCCGAGCGTGATGACGCAGCGCGTGTGCTCGGGCTGCTCTTTGGCGATCTCGCGCGCGTAGACGCCGCCCAGGCTCCAGCCGACGAGGCTCACCCGCTCCTGGTGGCGCTGCGCCACCTGCTGCACGAGGCCGCGGCAGGAATCGAGCACGCCATGGCGCGGGCCGAAGTTGAAGCCCTGCTTCCAGGCATAGGGCGTGTAGCCGCGGTCGCGCAGGAAGTTGCGCAGTGGCAGCGTGCTCATGTCCGAAGCGCCGAGGCCGGGGAACACCACCACCGGGTGGCCATCACCGCTGGGCAGGCGGTTGAGCCAGGGCGCCGCGGCGAGCATGGCCGCGTACTCCCACGGCGCACGCGCTTCCATCATCAGCAGCAGCGGGCCGGGTGCGCCGACCAGCTCCTGCTCGGTCAGCGGAGCGAAGGGGTTCGGGTTGGGATGGGGGCTGCGGCGTGGCGGGAGTCTCATGCGGGGCATTGTCAGGCGCGGGCCTTCTTCTTCGCTGGAGCGCTTGCCCTAGGCTTGGGAGCGCTCGACCGGCGTGATGTCACCTGCGAGACAGCACTCTTCACCGCGGTGCCGACCACCTTGCCCACCACCCCGGTGACGGCACCGGTGATGCCCTTGACGGCGCGCCCGGCCGCTCTCGTGGCGGCGTCCTTCAACGGCGCCGGCGCCGCGTCGTCGCTGTCCAGCTCGCCGGGCCGCGGCAGCGCACGCAGGTCGTCCATCGCGATCGTGATCGCGTCGGCGAGCTCGCGCACGTCGGGCATCGCGGCGGCATCGGCGATGAGGCCGAAGTCCATCGAGCGGTCGTAGCTCTGCACCGTGATGTTCAGCGCCATGCCGTGCACGACGATGCTCGTGGGGTAGTTGGTGATCATCTTCGCCCCCGCGATGTACAGCGGCACCGGTGGCCCGGGCACGTTGCTGATGACCACGTTGGCGATCTGCGGCAGCCGGTCGGCCACCTTGGCCTTGCCCACCAGCGAGGCCGCCGCTTCCATCAGCCAGGGCACGCCCAGCGAGGGGAAATCGGTGGGCAGGATGCTCTTCAGGCTGCCCATCGTGCTCTTCATCTGCGCCGTGGCGGCCTTGATGTGGGCCAGGCGCTTTCGTGGATCGCTGATGTTCGTGCCCAGGCTGATGAAGCTCATGCTGGCCTGGTTGTCGGAGCTGGTGTCGCCCTTGGCACGCAGCGAGATCGGCACCGCCGCCACCAGGCTCTTGCGCGGCAGCGCGCGGCGCTTGGCGAAGTAGCGGCGCAGCGCGCTGCTGCAGACCATGAGCACGATGTCGTTCACCGTGGCCTCGTGCGCGCGGCCGAGCTCCTTGATCTCGGCCATCGAGAGCGTGACGCTGGCGAAGGCGCGGCCGGCCGTGATGGTGCGGTTCAGCGGCGTGGCCGGTGCCAGCGTCAGGTTCTTCGGGCCCTTCTTGCCGGTGAGCAGGCTCGAGGTGCTGACGGCGCTGCTGGCCGCGCTGCCCAGCGTGCCGACGGTGTCGGGCAGCTTGCGCACGATCTCGGCCACCTTCTGCGCCTGCGAACCGAGCACGCCGCGCAGCATCTCGGCCATCTCGAGCTTGAAGGTGCGCGGGCGCGACGAAGGCTTGACCTCGATGGCGCGCGGCTCGGGCGTGAGGTCCATGATGGCGTTGGCCAGCGCCACCGCGGCCTGGCCGTCCACCGCCGCGTGGTGCAGCTGCGTGTACATGGCCACCCGCTTGTTGCCGTTGGCCGCCGGCGCCAAGCCTTCGAAGACGTGGAACTTCCACAGCGGCTTCCTGCGGTCGAGCAGCACCGGGTGCAGCTTGGCGACCTGCGCTTCCAGTTCGGGCATGCCGGTGCCGACCTTGGCCGAGGCGGGCAGCTTGATCTCGACGATGTGCTGCTTCAGGTCGGGCTCGGCATCCACCCACGCCGGGTTGGCCAGGTTCAAGGGCATCCACCACAGCCGCCGCCGCAGCGCCGGCGTGAGCGGCAGCCGGCTCGCCATGTGCTTGCGCAGCGCCACGACGAACTTGCCCTTGGTCCCACGCGGCAGCTCGAAGACATGCAGCGCGCCCACGTGCATGGGCATCTCGGGGGTCTCGAGGTAGAGAAAGGTGGCGTCGAGGCCGGACAGCTGTTTCATGCAGGCTCCGCCGCCGGCAGGGCCGGCGCTGTGCGAAGCATCCTAGGCGGTGGCCACCGGGCGCCGGCCCCGGAGTCACCCTAGCGCGGCGCTCAGGCGCGTGCGCCCTGCTTCAAGGCCAACAGCTCATTGCCCGCCAGCGCCGCCAGCACCAGCGCGCCACCCGACAGCACCGCGGGTGCGGGCGCCTCGTTGGCGCCCAGCCAGGCCCAGGCGACGCCGAACACCACCTCCAGCAGCGCCAGCAAGGAGATCTCGGGGCCCGGCAGCACCTTGGCGACGGCCACCGCCATCAGGCAGGGGATGGCCAGCTGCACGAGGCCCAGCAGGGCGAGCAGGCCGAGATCGTGGGTGGACGCCTGCAGGGGCCAGGCCAGCGGCAGCGTCACCAGCGAGGAGATCACGGCACCCAGCAGTACGGCGGGCAGCATGTCGGCCGCGGCATCGGCACCGTGCCGGTCGCCGTGGTTCTTGAGGTGCTGCAGCAGCGTCCAATTGACGGCCGCGGCCACCGGCACAGCCAGCGCGATCAGCATACCCAGCAGGTGGCGCGGGTCACCGGCGCTCACCTCGTGGCCGTACATCCAGGCGATGCCAGCACCGGCCAGCGCGATGGCGCCCCAGGTGCGCGGCGCCAGCCGGTGGCCGAGCGTGGCACGCGCCAGCAGCGCCGTGAACAACGGCCCGAGCGCCAGCGTGACCAGCACGTTGGCCACCGTGGTCATCGACAGCGCCACCATGAAGGCCGTGAACATCACGCTCCAGCACACCCCGCTGATCCACAGTGCGCGGCCGCCGTCGCGCAGCGACTGCCACAACGCCGCCGGCCCACGCAGCCAGGCCAGCAGCGGCACCAGCGAGACCACGGTGAAGGCGCTGCGCCAGAACGTGATCTCGAAGCCGCGCGCGGCGTCGAGGTGGCGCGTGACGACGCCGGCGATGCTCCACATCAGCGCGGAGGCCACCATGATCCACACCGCTTGCCGGTGTGTCATGCGCATCGTCAGGCCGCCTCGCGGCTGGCGCGCTTGCGGTCGTGCTCCTTCAGGAACCGCTTGCGCACGCGCACGCTCTTGGGCGTGATCTCCACGAGCTCGTCGTCGTCGATGAACTCCACCGCGTACTCCAGCGTGAGGTCGATCGGCGGCGTGATCTTGATCGCGTCCTCCTTGCCGCTGACGCGGAAGTTGGTCAGCTGCTTGGTGCG
>VFQQ010001380.1_pt1 | contig 34442 bp, 32 predicted proteins | sample 3512341 | NCBI WGS metagenome assembly VFQQ01 (sample SAMN10412373, study PRJNA504923) | tailings metagenome | isolation source: Relicate 2 Philex TSF1 revegetated site | place: Philippines: Tuba, Benguet | collected 2017-08-29 | reverse complement strand
GTCGCCCTACGGCCGGATCGAGGCGAGCCGCTCGACCTTGGGAGCGTTCACCGAGACCGGCGGCGGAGCCTTCGCCCTGGCTTACGAGGAGCAAACCTCGGAGACGGTCACCGGCGCGATCGGCCTAAGGGGCGAGTATGCCCTGAAGACCCGGTTCGGGCGGGCGATCCCCAGCTTCCGGATCGAGTACGCCTACGATCTGCAGGGCTCGGGGACGCAGCAGATCCGCTACGCCGACTGGCTGGACGGCAAGGTCTACGGCCTCGACGCCAGCCCGCTGGACCGTAACCGGATGCTCTACGGTCTGGGCCTGGACCTGCTCCGCAAGAGCGGGACCCGCTTCGGCCTCGACTACGAGGGCATGCTGTCGGGCGACCAGACCAGCGGAACCCTGCGCCTGCGCCTGGAGACCAACTTCTAGCCAGGAAGCGCTCCCGGCGAAGGCCGGTAAACGGAAGATGGCCCTCCAACAGGTTCGGAGCCTGCTGGAGGGTCTTTTTCAACTATCGCGCGAAGTTTTTGATAGATCTGCGCGTGAATTTTGCTCCAGGTTAAATCGGCTCGGGTAAGGTGCGACACTATGTCTTCGCTATCTTACGTAGCGATTATCAATATAGGCATATGAGTACCGTAGTTTCGGTACGTTCACCGCGTCGCGTGTCTGCCTAATACCTAAGTCTCCGGGTCGGCGTTCGTTCTCGTTCGCGGCTTGCTCTGCGGACAGAGCGTCAGTTCTCAGTCGGTTCGTCGGACATCACATCAGCAGGCCGGGCAAGGGGGGCTCGGCCGGAGCGAGCGCTCGCATGAGGCAAGCCGGCATGATCGAAGCCGTCGAGACGAAGACCGACCCCGCGCCCTTCAGCAGCGACGTCGCCAACGCCGTCCTCAACCGCCTGACCTTCGGGGTGGTGGTGGTCGACGAGGCGGCGCGGATTCTGTCCGCCAACGAGCAGGCGCGGCTCTATCTGGACGTCGGCGACGGCGTCCTGGACGAGGCCGGGCGCCTGGCCGCCGAGATCGGTTTTGAAAGCGAAACCCTGCGTCGCCGGATCGCTGCGGCGGCCGAGGCCGGACGCTCGGACGCGGCGCTGCTGCGCCGGTCGCGCAGCGCCAAGCCTCTGGTCATCCTGATCGAGCCGGCGCCGGCCTCGACGGGAGAGCGCGCCGTGCTCGTGACCATCCGGGAGGTTGGCCGATCCTCGCCGCGCGTCGCTGAGCGGGCGCGGCAGCTGTTCCACTTCTCGCCGGCCGAGGCCGAGATCGTCGCCCGGGTCGTCCAGGGGCTGGACACCGCCGAGATCGCCGCCGAGCGCCATGTCAGCATCAACACCCTGCGGGTGCAGGTCGCCTCGGCGATGGTCAAGGTCGGCGTCCATCGGCAGGCCGAGCTGGTGTCCGTCCTGTCCTCGGTCGACATGCTCGACTAGAGCCTAGTCCTCCGTCGCGAACGGTTTCAGACGCAGCTTGCTGCGATGGTCGCGCGGCGCGACGACGCCCGACGGCGTGGCGCCGCGGAAATAGGTCTTCTGCCATCCTTCCTTCGAGGCCTGAGAGTCCGGCGCTTCCAGATCGGCGTTGAAGGCCAGGCGGCTGTCGGACCATTCCGCGTGCTCGCGCAGGAGCTCCGGTTCCGACGCCAACGGCCGCAGCCTCGGCGCCAGGCCGTCGAGCTGGCCGCGGCGGACCGGAAACACATGGCAGAAAGGCTCGCCCTTCTCGAACCGGACGCGGTGATCGGCGCGGGTGAAGAGCCAGTTCATCGTGAAGGTGTAGGGCGACCAGTCCGTCTCGACCACGCCGCTGAGCGGGCCGATCCCGTCCTTGGGGCGATTGAGCGGACCGGTGACGAACAGGTCGACGCCCGGATCGGTGCGGAACAGACAGGGCAGATGGAAGGTCAGCACGCCCGAGCCGAAATGGCCGACGGCCGGCGGCTCCGCGCCCTCGGCGACGCGAACCTCGACCCCCTCGCGTTCGGGCCGGCCGTCCCAGATCGCCTCGAGCGCGGTCGGGCACAGGATCTCCCAGCCATGGGCGTTGGCGATGTTCAGGGGCAGGCAGCGATAGGCGAACCGCTGCGGACTGGCATCCATCCACGGGCGCTCGAGCGGCGCAGGCCGGATGTCCAGCGCGTAGCCGTCGAGGACGAAAGCGGTCAGCTCCGTCAGGCCGCCCATCGGCGTCTCGCCGTCGTCCACCATGGTCGCTGCTCCCCCTGGCCGACGCCCGCAATGGGCGTCCGGCCGGGAGGGTACGCCAGAGCAAGGCGGTCAGATAGCGCCGGGCTCCCGGGCGTCAGCCGTGCTTGGCGAAGACCTTCGTGCGGCCTCTGCGGTCGAGGAGCAGCAGGGTCTGGTAGGCCTCCGTGCGACCGTCGGGAGCTTCCATGCCCGGCGAGCCGATCGGCATCCCGGGAACGGTGATCCCGAGGGCCTTCGGCTTTTCCCGCACCAGCCGGACCACGTCCGCGGGCGGCACATGGCCCTCGACGACGTAACCGGCGATCACGCCAGTGTGGCAGGACGACAGCTCGAACGGCACGCCGTGCTTGTTGCGGATCGGAGCCAGATCCTCGACCTCGACCACCTTGGCGCGGAAGCCGGCCTTGCGCAGGTGAGCGATCCAGCCCTTGCAGCAGCCGCACCAGGGCGTCTTGTAGACGGTGATGTCGCGCGCCTCCGCCGCCGAGGCCGCGCCGCCGATCACGGCGGACGAAAGGCCCAGGACGAGGGCGCGGCGATGAAGGTCGGACATGGGAAAACTCCTGACGGGGGACTTGATCCGGGGCCTAGACATCCGGCGGCTGGGAGCCGGGACTCATGGGCGTCTTGGCCGCGATCGGCCAAAGGCGGTTGGCCTGACGGCGGAGGTAGATCCGGGCGGGGGCCTCAATATGACGATGCAGCGCGACGGCGGCCAGGAGGCTGGTCGCCAGCAGCAGCGGAATTTCCCAGACGGCCAGCACATAGTCGCTGGGGCGGCTGGTCAGCAGGGCGCTCACGCCCTTCCAGCCGATCAGGATCGGCATGTGGATCAGGTACAGCGCGTAGGAGGCTTCGCCGCCGAGCAGCATCCAAGGCTTGGCCAGCGCCTTGTCGGCGCCGGCCTTCGTCAGCAGGGCCAGGGCGAGCACGAAGGGGCCGGCGACCACGACGATCAACCGATCATCCGCCCGGATGTGCATCAGGGCCAGCATGGCGACGGCCAGGCCCGCCGCCGCGGTGATCGCGACAGGACGCGAGGGCCTCAGCCGCTCGAACAGTCGATAGAGGCCGAGGCCGTAGAGGAACTCCGGCAGGATTCGCAGCACGCCCATGTTGTTCTCGGCGTGAACCACGGTCTGGCCGAAGAGCTGCTGATAGGCGAGATCGCAGGCCGCGAAGAGGCCGGCGGCGAGGCCGAGGATCAGCCACGGCCGGTCGCGCAGCTTCAGCCCGATCCAGGCATAGGCCGGGAAGGCCAGGTAGGCGAACCACTCCGCCGACAGCGACCAGGACGGACCATTCCAGTCGGCGTCGTAGACGGCCGGGAACCAGGCGTGAACCAGCAGCAGGGTGGCCGCCAGACCGACTCCGGTGAAGTTCCGGCCGTCGAACTCCGCGCCGACCAGCACCGCTGCGATCACCATGACCAGGACGAAGGCGAGGACGGCCAGATGCGCCGGATAGATCCGCGCAAATCGGGCGACCATGAAACGGCCGTAGTGGAACCGCCCCTGGGCCAAAGCCGCGCGGTAGGCGTGGGTCAGCACGAAGCCGGAGAGGATGAAGAAGACGTCCACCCCCAGCCTCGCCCGTTCGATCAGGCCGGTGGCGGACAGCGTGTCCCAGGGCCACTGGAGTTGGTAGTGGAACAGCACCACGCCTGCGGCCAGGACGAAACGGATGGTGGTCAGGGCCGGCAGGTCTGACGGCTGCGTCGCGTTCGGATCGGATCTCAAGGCGCGTCCCCCCGTTCGATAGGAGTACGCGCCGATCGGCAACCTTCCCTCACTTGAGGGTTGTGCCCCGACGTGGCGTATATAGAGGCAGAACCATGATGGATGCCGTGATGTCGTTGGACGACGCCCTTGCCGACCTGCGGGCGCAGCCCCTGGACCGTGACTTGAGCCAGCTCGAGCCGCGGGTCTGGTCGCGTGTCGACGGTCGCCGGGAAAACCGCTCGACGGCGGGCGGCTTCGTGCCGGCCCGCGTCGCCGCGGTGGTCGCATCTCTGCTGGTCGGCGCGGTGGTCGGCGGGGCTTCGGCGACCGCCATGGTCGCCAAGCCGAGCGACACCTCCGTTTTCGCCGTCAATACGCGCCTGGCGCCCTCGACGCTGCTGGACGCCCGCTGATGACGTCCTGGAAAGGCGTGGTCCTGACCGTCGTGCTGGCGGCCGTCGCCGCGGGGCTGGGCGCCTGGGGCGGCGCCCGCTACGTGCTGAACGCGAACGGGAAGCCGTCGCTGCACGCCGTGCTGCACGAAGAGCTGAAGCTGAACGCGGAGCAGCTCCGTCGTCTGGAGGTGATCGAGCGCGAGTTCGACAGCACTCGACGGATCCGGGAGGCGAAGCTTCGCCAGGCGAACGCCGAGCTGGCCGCGGCGATCGCGGCCAAGCATCAGTATTCACCGGAAGTGCAGGCCGCCGTGGATCATTTCCACGACGAGATGGGCCAGCTGCAGAAGGAGACCATCCTTCACGTTCTGCAGATGCGCGCCATCCTGACGCCGGAACAGGCCAAGATTTTTGATCGGCGGGTCTCGGAGGCCCTGACCGAAGAGGCGCGGTGACCGCGCTCGACCAGGCGACGGACGCCGAGCTGGCCGCCAAGGCACTCGGCGGGGAGGGCCGCGCCTTCACCCAGCTGATGCGGCGTCACAAGGACGGGCTGTATCGGTTCGTCCGGCGTTACGTCGGCGACGCCGACACGGCCTATGAAGTGGTGCAGGAGGCTTTCGTGGCGGCCTGGTCCAACCTGGCGCGCTACGACCGGGTGCGGCCGTTCGGGACCTGGATCAAGACCATCGCCCTGAACAAGTGCCGCGACCGGGCGCGGCGTGAGATGGTCCGCCGCCTGGTGTTCGGATCACGGCCGGACGACGAGACCCTGCTGCCGGAGGCGCCGGATGAGACGCCCGGCGCCGAGGAGCAGTTGATCGCCGCCCAGCGCCGCGCCGCGCTCGACCGGGCGATCGCCGCCCTGCCGGTCAAGCTCAAGGAGCCGCTGATCCTCACCGTCTTCGAGGAAATGCCGCAGCAGCAGGCTGCGGAGATTCTCGGGGTGACGATCAAGACCATCGAAACGCGGGTCTACAGGGCCCGTCGCGCCCTGGCCGCGTCGCTGGGCATGGCGGCCGAAAGCGACCCGGACGCTGAGGGATAGCAGGCCTTGGCGCGTATCCTGAACAGAAGGCCGACCCGCCCGGTCGCCGCAGTACAGTTCCTTCCGGGAGAGTCGACCCGATGACCAATTTTGACCGACGCCGTTTCCTGCAGGGGGGCGCCGTGCTCGCTGGCGGGCTGGCGTTCGGCGGCGGGCTGCTGCCGGCCTGGGCCCGCAGCGCCGCCCCGACCTTGCCGACCCTGTCGGGCGAGGAAATCGCCCTGACCATCGACCACGCCGAGGTCCGCATCGACGGCAAGCCGGGGCATGCGGTCGCGATCAACGGCACGGTGCCGGGGCCGCTGATCCGCCTGAAGGAAGGTCAGAATGTCCGCATCAAGGTGACCAACAAGCTGGACGAGGACACCTCGATCCACTGGCACGGCCTGATCCTGCCGTTCCAGATGGATGGCGTGCCGGGCGTCAGCTTCCCGGGCATCAAGCCGGGCGAGACCTTCGTCTACGAGTTCCCGGTCGTTCAGTCGGGCACATACTGGTACCACAGCCACTCCGGGCTGCAGGAGCAGGAAGGCCACTACGGGGCGATCATCATCGACCCGAAGGGCGAGGAGCCCGCGCCCTACGACCGCGAGCACATGGTCGTGCTGTCGGACTACAGCTTCCTGCACCCGCACACGGTCATGCGGAAGCTCAAGGCCCAGGCCGGCTACTTCAACAAGCAGAAGCAGACCGTCGGCGGCCTCGTCGCCGGCAAGGACCAGACGTTCAAGGAACGCGTCGAGTGGTCGGCCATGCGCATGGATCCGACCGACGTCCTGGACGTCACCGGTTCGACCTATACCTACCTGATCAACGGCCACGGCCCGAAGGACAACTGGACCGCGTTGTTCCGGCCCGGCGAGCGCGTGCGCTTCCGGTTCGTGAACGCCGGCGCCATGACCATCTTCAACGTCCGATTCCCGGGCCTGAAGATGAGCATCGTCCAGGCCGACGGTCTGCACGTCCGGCCGGTCGCGGTCGAAGAGTTCCAGATCGCGCCGGCCGAGACCTACGACGTGATCCTGGAGCCCAAGGAGGACCGCGCCTACGCCCTGGTCGCCGAGGCGGCGGACCGCTCGGGCATGGGCGTCGCCACCTTCGCGCCGCGCGCCGGCATGAAGGCCGAGGCGCCGCCGCTGCGCGAGCGGCCGCTGCTGGGCATGCGCGACATGGGCATGGACATGACCGGCATGGAAGGCATGGACCATGACATGGCCATGCGCGACCCGGTCAACGCGCCCGGGGTCAAGCTGACGCCGGGGGTGCAGATGATCTCGCCGATGGCCGTCGACCGCGTCGGCGACGCGCCTCAGGGCCTGGACAAGGTCGACCACAAGGTCCTGCGCTACACCGACCTGGTCGCGCTGGAGCCCAATCCGGATGTGCGCGCGCCGAGCCGCGAGATGGAGATCCATCTCACCGGCAACATGGAACGCTTCATGTGGGCGTTCGACGGCGAGGCCTTCAGCCCGATCAAGAAGCCGATTCCGTTCCGCCTGAACGAGCGAGTGCGGATCCATCTGGTCAACGACTCGATGATGGCCCACCCGATCCACCTGCACGGCCACTTCTTCGAAGTGCTGAACGGTCATCCGGGACGCTATCCGCGCAAGCACACGGTGAACGTGCCGCCGGGCGGGAAGATATCGTTCGACTTCACGGCCGACGCGCCCGGGGACTGGGCCTTCCACTGCCACCTGCTGTTCCACATGCACGCCGGGATGTTCAACGTCGTCACGGTCCGTCCGATCGACGGAGGCGCGCAATGACCCCGCGTCTGCTTCTGAGCCTGCCGCTGCTGGCGCTCGCCACGCCCGCCCTCGCTCAGCACGAGGGTCACGGCGCCCCTACGCCGCCGCCGGCCGCTCCCGCGACGCCGGCCCCGGCGACCGACCCGCATGCCGGGCACGCCATGCCGGCTCCGACCCCTGCGACTGACCCGCACGCGGGTCATGCGAAGCCTGCGCCCGCGGCGGAAGGAACCGAGCCGCCGCCGGTCGGCGACGCGCCTGCGCCGCCGCCGCCGACCGATCACGCCGCCGAGCGCTTCTTCTCGCCCCAGGCCATGGCCGCCGCACGCGCCCAGCTGTCGGTCGAGCACGGCGGTTCGACGGCTTGGAAGGTCATGCTCAGCCAGGCCGAGGTCCGTCCCCGCGACGGCGACGACGCCTGGGGTTGGGAAGGCGAGGCCTGGTACGGCGGCGACCGGAACCGCCTGGTCCTGAAGACCTCGGGCGAGGGGACCGTCGGCGGCGATCTCGAGTCGGCCGAGCTGCAGGCGCTGTGGTCCCGTCCGATCGGACCCTATTTCGACGTCCAGGCGGGGATCCGTCACGACTTCGAGCCGGGGCCGTCGCGGACCTACGCCGTGTTCGGCGTCGAAGGCCTGGCGCCCTACTGGTTCGAGCTGGAGGCTGCGGCCTTCGTTTCGAACAAGGGCGATGTCTCGGCGCGTTTCGAGGCCGCCTATGACCTCCGTCTGACCCAGAAGCTGATCCTCGAGCCCAGCGCCGAGCTCGAGCTGGCCGCCCAGTCGGTCCCCGAACTGGAGATCGGTTCCGGGCTGACCTCCGGCGAGCTGGGCCTGCGGTTGCGCTACGAGTTCAAGCCCGAGTTCGCCCCCTACATCGGCGTGATGCATGAGCGGAAGTTCGGCGGCACGGCGGATTTCGCCCGCGCCCACGGCGAGAAGACCGAAGAGACGATGTTCGTTCTCGGCCTGCGTGCCTGGTTCTAGAGTTCTACATTCACAGGAGTTTTCGATGAAGTTCGCGTTCGCCCTCGCCGCCTCGCTCGCCATCGTCGGCGCCGCCCAGGCCCAGGACCACGGGGGCCATGGGGACCACGCCGGTCATGAAGCCTCGGCCGCGGCGGTGGAGGGCGTCGGCGTGGTCCGCGCCGTCGACGCCAAGAAGGCCTCGGTCACCATCAACCATGAGCCGATCAAGGCCCTGAACTGGCCGCAGATGACCATGCCGTTCAAGGTCTCCGACCCGGCGGTGCTGGCCAACGTCAAGGTCGGCGCCAAGGTGCGCTTCACCCTGAAGGACAAGAAGATCACGGCCATCCGGCCCTTCTAGGCGGGTAGGCGGGCTGTCCCACGCCCGCTGACGCCGCCCGCTTCCCGGACCCCAGCCGGGAAGCGGGCGGCGTTTTCGTTCGAGGGAGGGGGATCAGGACGCCCCCAAAAATTCCGTCACGCTCGCGCTTGCCGCGAGGGCCCATGCCTGATGAAGCGGGCAACTGGTCGCAACCTCCCGACCACGGTGTTCATGGGTCCTCGCGACAAGCGCGAGGATGACGGGGAAGGAGGAAAGGAGCGGCTACATCGAGGAGATCGGCGCCAGGGTTCCCATCCAGGCGATCAGGGCCAGGACGGCGACCGCTGCACCGGTCTCCAGCCAGAGGCTGTTCTTCAGACGGCTTAGAACCGGAGCGGGCGAGACGCCGTCTTCGAGAGCCGCGCCCAGCGCCGGGGCGAGGGTGAAGCGGTTCTTGGCGGCGAGCGCCAGCATGGCCGCGAAGAGCGCCAGCTTGGCCAGCAGCAGGCCGCCGTAGGGCGTCGTCCACAATCCCGCGAGGCGCTCCAGGCCCACCAGAAACAGGCCGTTGACGAGGCCGCTCGCGACGATGGCGGCGACGGCGGCCGTGCCGACGCCGGAGAAGCGCTCCAGGGCTCGATGTAGCGTCGCCAGGCCGGCCCGATCCGTCTCGCGGGCGGAGAGCAGCAGGCCGATGAAACCCACCAGAGCGCCGACCCACACGGCCGCGGCCAGGGCGTGGATGATGTCGCTGACCAGATGCACGCTTCCGGCCGGGCCCTCGGTCGCGGCGCCGTGACCCATCCAGGCGAAGCTGGCGCAGACGACGGCGCCCAGGCCGGTGACGATCGCCCAGCGGCGGCGAACGGCCAGCGCGATCAGAGCCAGGGCCGCGGCGGCGACCCGAACCACGCCGGCCTGGCCGAGGCCCGTTCCGCCGACCACGAAGCCGAGCGCCTCGCCGGTGAGACCGGCGGCCCAGGAGCCGGCCATCAGAGCGGTCTGCGCGACCAGGGCCAGGGCGCTGGAGGCCAGGGTGACGACCGCGGCGCCGGCGACCAATCTGGCCGGCCAGCGCCCGCCGGCGCCGCTGAACAGCAGGAACAGCGGCAGCCCGAACAGGACGGCGCCGCCCAGGTACTGGAGCAGGCGCAGGGGGATGACCGCGGTTTCCGGGGACATCAGTTCACCTTGAAGGCGAAGGTTCCGGTCATCCGGTGGCCGTCGGCCGACACGGCGCGCCAGTTCACGGTGTAACCGCCCTTGGCCAGAGGCGCGGCAAGCTTGCCGGTGATCGACTTGCCGTCCTTCGAGACCGTGATCGCCGGTTTCACCGTCTTGCCGCCGGGGGCGACGAGATCGAAGCTGGAGAAGGCGGGCGCGATCCGCTCGTTGAAGGTCAGGATGATGGTCTTCGGCGCGGCGACGGCGGCGTTGGCCGCCGGGGTGGACGCGGTCATCCGGGCATGGGCGAAGGCCTGGCCGGCGGTGAGCAGCAGGGCGGCGGCCGCGAGGACGGCGGCCGGTCGAGAGGGGCGCATGAGGCGTCTCCAGGTGGAAGGGGTCTTCCTGGATACGCGCGGGGCGGAGCGCCCCCTCGGGGTCAGCGGCCGGTGAAGCGGCCGGGGCGGCGTTCGGCGACGGCGCGGACGCCCTCGGCGAAGTCGGCGGTGTCGCGCAGCTCGGCCTGTTCAATTGCTTCATGGGCGGCGGCGCGCCGGATGGCGTCGGCCAGGTCGCCGCGCAGGGTGGCGCGGGTCGACTGCACCGCCAGCGGCGCGTTCTCGGCCAGCTCGCGGGCCAGGGTCAGGGCCGCCTCGCGCAGCCGTTCCAGAGGGACCAGCTCGTCGACCAGGCCCCAGGCCAGCGCCTGCTCGCCCGGCACGCGGCGGCCGGTCAGGAACATGAGTTCGGCGATCCGCCGGCCGACCACGCGCGGCAGACTGGCGGTCAGGCCGAAGCCGGGATGGAAGCCCAGCTTGACGAAGTTGGCGCTGAACCGGGCCTCCGGCGCGGCGACGCGGAAATCGGCCGCCAGGGCCAGGCCCAGGCCCGCGCCGACGGCCGAGCCCTGCACCGCGGCCACGATCGGCTTGCGGGTCGAGAACAGCCGCACGGCCTGGGCGTAGAGATCCCGGGTCGAGTCGACGATGCCTTCGCCGGCCGGCGTGACCAGATCCGCTCCGCCGCAGAACACCTTGCCCGCCGTGCACAGCACCGAGACCCGCAGGTCCGGATCGGCGTCGACCTCGTCCAGCGCATCGGCCAGGTCGCGGATCAGGCCGACGGTGACGTGATTGTTCGGCGGCCGGTCGATCTCCAGGGCGACGACGTGGCCGTCGACGGTCGCCCTCACCTCGCCGTAGGCCGCCTTCATCGCTTCAGCCCCAGCAGATTGCGGGCCACGACCCATTTATGGATTTCCGTCGGACCGTCGTAGATCCGCATGGTGCGCAGCTTCGACTGCATCAGGTGCAGCGGCAGCTCGCGGGTCATGCCCATGGCCCCGAAGGCCTGCATGACGTTGTCGACCACCTCGTAGGCCATCTCGGTGCCGTAGGCCTTGATCATCGAGATCTCGTTGCGCACGTCGCGGCCCTGGTCGAGCTTCCAGGCGCAGTCGTAGGTCATCAGTCGGCAGGCATGGATGCGGGTGGCGGCGTCGGCGATCCACCACTGGATCTGCTGGCGTTCCGACAGCGGCGCGCCAAAGGTGGTTCGCTGAGGCGCGTACTCGATCAGCATGTCCAGAGCCCGCTGGGCCATGCCGATGGACCAGCTGGCCATCTCGATGCGGCGAGTGCTGAGGCGGACCTGCATCGGTCCGAAGCCGTCGCCCTCCCGGCCGAGCAGCTTCCAACCCGGCACGCGGCAGTCCTCCAGCGCGATCTCGTAGCTGGCCTGGCCGCCCAGCATCGGGATGCGGCGCTGGATGTTGAAGCCGGGCGTCCCCTTGTCGACCAGGAAGGCGCTGATCCCGCCGCGGGCGCCCTTGGCCTTGTCGGTGACGGCCATGACGATCGTGAAGTCGGCCTCGGCCCCGCGGGTGATCCAGATCTTGCGGCCGTTGATGACCCAGTCGTCGCCATCGCGTTCCGCTCGGGTGATCATGCCGGCGGGGTCCGAACCTGCGCCCGGCTCCGATATGCCGATCGCCGAGATGGTTTCGCCGGCGACATAGGGGGCCAGGTAGGCGGCGCGCTGGCGCTCGTCGACCGTGGCCATCAGCATCCGCAGGTTCGGGCTGTCCGGCGGCAGGGTGTAGGGCGTGCAGCTGTAGCCGAGCGACTCGTTGACCCCGACCAGGGCCACGGCCGGCAGGTCGACGCCGCCGACGTCCTCCGGCGCGTCCAGACCCCAGAGACCCAGGTCGCGCGAGACCTTGTCGATGCGGGCCTGTTCCTCGGCGGTGAGGGCGGCGGGGCCGCCCTCGGCCTCGCGTTTCAGGACGACCGGCTCCAGCGGGATCAGTTCGTCCTCGACGAACCGCCGCACCAGATCCTTGATCATCTGGTGCTCTTCGCTGAGCTGGAATTCCATGGCCGCGCTCCCGAGTTTGGCGCGACCTTAGGGCCGCCCTCGGGAGCGCGAAATGGGGACGTAGCGTCAGCCTGGCGAGAAAGGTCGGCCTACTCCGCGGCGGCCCGGGCCGAGCCGCCGAACAGCCGCCGCAGGTCGATCGTCTCGTTGCTCACCTGGGGCTTGGCCCAGAAACTGATGCTCAGGATGTAGCCCAGCAGCAGGAACACGAAGGTCATCGCCAGGCGCAGCCCGATCTGCTCGCCCAGCGCGCCGACGATCAACGGGGCCACGGCCCCGCCCAGGATTCCCGAGCAGAGGATGCCCGACAGCGCGCCGTGGTTCTGCAGCACCGAGTTGAGCGACAGGGCGAAGATGATCGAAAACATCGCCGAGATGCAGAAGCCCGAGGCCGGGAAGGCCCACAGCGACAGCTCGGCGCCGCCGAACAGGGCCGCGGCGACGCAGGCGATGGCCAGGACGGAGAACAGGCGAAGGACGATCTTGGCGTCGAGCAGCTTGAGCAGCACCAGCCCGACCACGCAGCCGATCGACATCAAGCCCCAGAACAGGCCGACCGCCTTGGCGCCCTCCGCCAGCGGCGAGTAGCCATGGTAGGTCGACAGGAACTGCGACATCCAGTTGGCCAGGCACTGTTCGGTCCCGACGTAGGCGGCGATGCCGAGGAAGAACAGGCGCACGCGGCCGTCCTTGAGCAGCTCGACATAGGCGCCCAGCGTGCCGGCGCGCTCGTCGTCCTTCAGCTGCATCGAGGGGATGCGCATGACCAGGGTGATCAGCAGGGCGGCGGCGAACAGGCCGCCGAACAGCCAGTACAGGCCGATCCAGGGCAGCTCGGGCGGCGCCAGGCCGGCGAGCCACTGGCTGAGGCCGCCGTTCTTCTTCATCAGGGCGGCGAAGGCCAGGGGGCTGACGAAGGAGGCCAGGCCGAAGACCAGCTGGCCCAAGACCGAGAAGAAGGCGAAATGCTGCTCGCCGCCGGCGGCGCGCATCAGCGGGTTGATGACCACCTGCAGCATCGCCATGCCCAGGCCGATGACGAACAGCGCCCCGACGGCGACGGCGTAGCTGGGCCAGATCGCCAGCGCCAGGGCGCCGACCATGTTCAGGGCGAAGGCGCAGAGGAGCGTCACCTTGGGGCCGACACGCTCGACCATCAGGCCGGCGGGGATCGAGATCACGCCGTAAGCCAGAAAAAACGCGAAGGGCAGCAGACCCGCGAGGGTGAGGCTGAGCCGGAAGTCCTTGATGATCACCGGCATGAGCGGGCCGATGATGTTGGTCACGAACGAGATGACGAACCAGACGACGAGAATATAGCCGACGGTCAGGCTGCGGTTGTTCATGGTCGCCCCTCCCCGGGCGGGTCCGGTGCGCCGGACCGGCGTCAAGCTTCGGTCAGAAGTCCCCTGTCCGCCAGTTCTCCCGGTCGGATGTCCTGTCGCGGAAAGCGCGAAATGATCGACGCCGCCGCCGTGCAGCCGGCGCGCAGAGCCGTCTGCAGGCCGTCGCCGCGTTGGCGCGAGAGCAGATAGCCGGCGTTGAACGAGTCTCCGGCGCCGATGGTGTCGAAGACCGCCACGGGCGGAGCCAGATGGGTCTCGGCGCGGCCGTTCTGGCGGCCGATGGCGCCTTTCGGCCCCGTCTTGGCGACCAGGGTGGCGCCGGGCCGCAGCAAGGCCGACAGCGTGTCCATGGCTCGGTTCAGATCCGCCTCTCCAGCGAGGCCGGTGATCTCGACCTCGTTGAGCAGCACATGATCGCAGGCGGCGATCCAGCGCGAGGCCTCGGCGCGGGTCCGGTCCGTCCAGCCGCCCGGCGGCCAGCCGGTGTCGATGGCCAGGCCGTAGCCCAGGTCGCGCAGGAAGGCGACGATCTCGGGGTAGTCGACGCGAAGCCGCGGCAGCAGGAAGGCGCCGGTCAGCAGGGCGATCGAGTTGGCGCTCGGCGCCGGCTGGATGTGCGGCCGAATGTCGGGCCAGGACAGTTCTTCCAGGTGCCCGCGCGTGGTGAAGAAGGTGCGTTCGCCGCAGCTGTGGATGACGCCGGTGGACACGGATGTGGCCGCCTCGCTCACCGTCAGGCAGGCTTCCAGGTCGTCGAACTGCGCCGACAGCCAGCCGCCGAGCGGGTCGCCGCCGACCATGGAATAGACGCGGGCCCGCGCGCCCAGCCAACGGGCGGCGAGGGCGGCGTTGCCGCCGGACCCGCCCGGGCGGAACTCGCTGCGCTCCATGAGGAGTTCGGTGCCCACGGCGGGCCAGCCGTCCACCGGCCCGAGCACGAGATCTACACTGACGTCGCCGATGATGGTGAGCATGGGAAGGGCAGGTTGGTCCGTCTCTCGGGCGGCTCCCGCCCCGTCTTCGCCGAACGATGTGCGGCCGTTCGACCGAAGTCAATTATTAAAACTAATGGATGTAAGAAATATATGTCGCAGGGCGCCGCACCCCGTCTCGCCTTGAGGCGGGCTTGTGATTAAACCCAGCGGGTGGCAGGTAATCGTTGTCACGGCAGGATGGAGCGAGGGGCTCGATGGTCACTCGGGGAGCGACACAGCAATCCAGCGCGCCCCTGAATCGCCGCGTGGTGCTCGATGTGATCCGCCGCCAGGGCGAGATTTCCCGCAAGGACATCATCGACCGCGTGGGGCTGAGCCCGCAGACCGTCGCCAACATCACCCAGGATCTCGAGGCCATCGGTCTGATCGTGTCCAAGCGGCTGCGCGGCGAGAAGGCGAGGGGGCAGCCGCCCATGGCCTTCATGCTGAACCCCGCCGGCGGCGATTCGATCGGCATCAGCCTCGAGCCGCATCGGGCCTATGGGGCGCTGGTGAACCTGGTCGGCGACGTGCTGCTGCGGCGGGAGATCGAGATCGACGTCCGAGATCAGCGGCGGACCCTGGCGGCCATGGTCGCGCTGGTCCGCGAACTGGCCGAGCGGGCCTCGGCGTCCGAGCGGCTCTGGGGCGTCGGCGTGGCCATGCCCGGCCCGTTCGACGTGCCGGCGATGAGCTTCGTGGGGCCGACCGCTTTCGAAGGCTGGACGGATCTGTCGATCTTCGAGGACCTGGAAGCGGCCACCGGGCTGCCGATCTACTACAACATCGACAGCGTGGCCGGCGCGATCGGAGAGTCGCTGTCCGGCGTGGCGCAAGGCTTCGAGAGCTTCTTCTACCTGCACCTCGGCGTCGGCCTTGGCGGTACGCTGATGGTCGACAAGGCGGCCTATCGCGGCGCTCGCGGCAACGCGACCGAGATCGGGCATATCCCCATCGTTCCCGGCGGGAGGCCCTGCTATTGCGGCGCGCGCGGGTGCCTGGAGCGGTACCTGTCCCTGCACTCGCTGTCCGAGGCGATCACCGGCGATCCCGACGTCGAGCTCAGCCATCCGGAGCTGTCGGCGCTGCTCGAGCGCGGCGATCCGCGCCTGGACGCCTGGCGCGCGGAGGCGGCGGCTTGCCTGCGCGGCGCGGTCACGATCATCGAGAACATGCTGGACCCCGAAACCATCGTCATCGGCGGTTCGGCGCCGAGGGTCCTGGTCGAGCAGCTGGTCGCCGAGGCTCTTCCCCTGGCCCCGTCGGTGCGGACCGGCGCCTCGGACACGCCCAGGATCATCCTGTCGGAATGGCAGGAGGACAGCTCGATTCTGGGGGCCGCCGTCCTGCCGATTCACGAGCGCCTGTCGCCCCGTCTCGACGTCCTGACGCCGGTCGAGGAGCGGGCGGGGATCGAAGTCGAGCGTCTACTCGGCCGCAAGCCGCGTCGCATCAACCGCTTCTGACGTAAGCCTCCGGAGCGTTTCGAAGGGAATAATAAAAACATCCAATAGAAGTATATATTGACACGGTTCGATGACGCTGGATAACGTTGATCCTCGACAGGGGCGGCGAAAGGGCCGTGGCGCGGGGGAGGCGTCGGACCGTCGGGGTCCGGCCGTCGTGTCGAACCCGGATCATCGCGCAGGCATCGGCGCGGCGGTTCGGCCTGAAGGAGGGGAGAACGACATGCTTGCTGGTGTTCGCGCGGCGCGATCGAGGCGCCGGTGTCTGCTGATGGCGGGAGCGGCCTTGACCGTGATCGCCGGTCCGGCGCTCGCCCAATCCGCGGCGTCGTCGGAGACCGTGCTCGAACAGATCGTGGTCACCGCATCGAAACGCGAGACCAACCTGATGGACACGCCCGTGGCCATCTCCGCCTTCTCGCAAGAGAGCCTGGATCGCCAGGGCATCCAGTCGGCGCGCGATCTGGCCGGCACGATCCCGAACCTGCAGCTTGGGACGGGCTCCGACTCCGGTACGGCGGCGACGATCCGCGGCGTCACCTCCACCGACTTCACCGAGGTCGGCGAGGGCGCGGTGGCGATCCTGCAGGACGGCTTCTACTCGCCGCGTCCGCAGGGCGCGCTGGCGCTGATGTACGACGTGGAGCGGGTCGAGGTGCTGCGCGGACCGCAGGGCACCCTGTTCGGCATGAACTCGCCCGGCGGCGCCATCAACATCATCCCGGCCCGGCCGACGTTCGGCGAGACCTTCGGCTCCGTCGAGGGGCTGATGGGCAACTACAACAAGCGGCAGATCCGCGGCAGCCTCAACTGGGGGATCACCGACACCTTCGCCCTGCGCGCGGCGTTCATGGCCGAGCGCGCCGACGGCATGATCGAACAGGAGATGGACCTCACCGATATCGAGGACGCGCACTCCGGCATCGCCAAGGACGGCATTCCCGACGTCGACCAGCGCCGCAACCGCTATCTGAGCCCCAAGGATTGGTACAACAACTCCGACCAGTGGGCCTTCCGCCTGATCGGGCGCTGGCAGGCGACCGAGAGGCTGGAGCTGACCGGGACCTTCTCGCACTTCTCCGACCAAGGCGCGGGCGACATGAACTTCGTCGACTGCGAGCAGGCGGCGGGCACGGTCAACGCCTGCACCCGCACCCTGCGCTACGCCAAGGTCAACGTGCCGGGCAAGAAGGACCTGACGATCGACGACTACCAGCTGAAGGCGGTCTTCGATCTGACGGACGACATCGGCATCGAGTACCGGACCTCGTACCAGGACCAGAAGCGCTACCAGATTCAGGATGTCGACGGTGGTCGTCACGCCGCGCCGGAATGGTCGTCGATCGGTGAGAAGGTGACGCCCGAAGAGCAGCTGATGGGCTACTACCCGATCTGGGACGAGAGCTGGGAGACCAAGCACAGCCGCTACGAGACGGTGACCCACGAGCTGCAGATCAAGTCGCGTGGCGACTCCCGCCTGCAGTATGTCGCCGGCGCCTACTACCTGCACGAGAAGAAGAGCATCCGCTACGACATGGAGATGCTCGCCCAGAAGACCTACTACGAGGACCCCGGCCTGCCGCTGGGCTTCTACCCGGACGGTCTGCCGGACACGGTGATCTTCGACCAGAACAAGCGGACCACCTCGTCGCGGGCGCTCTATGGCCAGGTGGACTACAGGCTGACCGAGCAGTTCGGCCTGACCGCCGGCTATCGCTACAGCTGGGACAAGAAGACCGACGAAGGCGGCGTCACCTACGGATCATGGTGGGGCAACGAAGCCTGGTACAACGGCCTGTGGACGCCCAACAGCATCCGGGCGCACCAGTCCAACAACCTCAAGTGGGGCATGGGCGGCTCGGCGCCGCTGAACAGCGGCGTGCTGCCGGCGACCGCGCCCAACCATTCGAAGATGGAGTGGAGCCAGGGCACCTACCGCCTGGGCGCCCAGTGGTTCCCGAACGACGACCACATGATGTTCGCCTCCGTGGCCACCGGCCACAAGATGGGCGGCATGTACGAGATGACCGACACCTGCTCGAACGGGTGCATGAAGCTGCTCACCTACCAGCCGGAGAAGGTCACAACCTACGAGCTGGGCTATAAGGGCACGCTGCTGGACGGTCGCTTCCGGCTGAGCGTCACGGCCTTCTTCAGCGACTACAGCGACATGCAGAACACCGGCAACAAGGTGGTCGGCGTCAACGAGAATCCGCTGAGCCCGAACTTCGGCGAGCCCGTGTACGCCTGGGCGACCGACAACCTGACCAAGTCCCGCATTCACGGGCTGGAGGTCGAGTTCGACGTCATCCCCTGGGACGACGGCCGACTGTCGGGCTACCTGGCCTATCTCCATACGGAGATCACCGACGGCGGCACCTACTCCGACGGCTATGCCTGCAACGAGCGTGAATACTTCGGTCAGCCGCACTGCGGCGATCCGTCGGTCGCGGACATCAAGGGCAACAAGCTGCCGTTCGCGCCGGAATGGTCGCTGACCGTCAACTACCAGCACAGCTTCCACCTGCCGGGCGGGTTCGAGCTGGTTCCCTACGTCTCGGTCCACTGGCAGGACCGCATGTTCCTGGACATCGGCAACTACACCGGCGCCCACCTGGGCCAGTACCAGGACGCCTACTGGAAGCTGAACGCCAGCCTGCGTCTGAACGGGCCCGACAATCTCTACTTCGTCGAGGCCTTCGGCGAGAACCTGACCGACGAGGACACCAAGAACTTCGGCGGCTTCAACCAGGGCATGGTGCGCAACAGCTACGACGCGCCTCTGACCTGGGGGGTGCGCCTGGGATACTCGTTCTAGATCCGGACGCTCCGGCGAACGGAGGAGAGTGGAGATCGCCCCCAAACCCACCCACCGGCGATCTCCCCTCTCCGACCGGCTTTCCAAGTGCAGCAGCAGGGCCGTCGTGATCCCTTCCGCCGTCTTTCCCTCCCAGCGCCACTGGCCCGGCCGGCATCTGTCGGCCGGGCTCTCTCTCGCCCTGGCCCTGGCGGCGGGGAGCGCCGGCGCCGCGCCTCTGACCCAGGCCGAGCTTGACCGGGCGGCCCGTGAGCTGAAGGTCGGCTTCGCGGTCCTCGAGAACGGCGTGACGGGCGACTGCGGGACCGGCGAAGGCGGCTGCTACCGCGGCGAACTCAGCCTGACCGCGCCCCATGGGCTGCCGGCGGACGGCTGGGCCCTCTACTTCAGCCACGTCGAACGGATGCGCCGGGTGGATGATCCGCGCTTCCGGATCGAGCACGTCAACGGCGACCTCCACCGCGTCACGCCTGCGCCGGGATCGGCAGGGCTGAAGGCGGGCGAGACCTATCGCATCGGATTCCGCGGCGGCGGTTCGCACCTGTCGGCCTACTACCCGATGCCGAACCACTATCTCGCCGCCGAGGGGCTGGAGGCTCGGGTGGTCGCGAGCACCCGGCCGATCATCGACCCCGAAACCGGCCTCGAAAGCCTGCCGTTCGTCGCCCCCTTCATCGACGAGGTCAGGCTCGAGCGCCGCTCGCCCGAAGACCGCACGGTCTGGGCGACGCCGGCGCGGACCTACGCCGCCAACGCGGCGACGCCGACGGCCCTGGGGACGGGAGCGTTGGACCTGTCCGGCGGGCTGGCCGCAAGACTCGACGGTTTCGACCGCGCCGACCTGGTTCCGGCCCTGGTCGCCGCGGGCGAGACCGGTCGCGGCGTCTCGCTGGTCGTCCGCAAGGCGTCCAAACCGCGACCGGCCGGCGGATACGGCCTGACCGTCGACGCCGAGGGCGTGGCCATCGAGGCCGCCGACGCCGAGGGCGCGTCCAACGGACTGCGCACCCTGGCCGCCCTGCGGGCCGCCGGGCCGACGGTTCCGCACCTGGTCATCGAGGACGCGCCGCGCTTCGGCTTCCGCGGCCTGCACCTGGACGTGGCCCGCAATTTCCACAGCAAGGCGCTGGTGCTGGCGGTGCTGGAGCAGATGGCGGCCTACAAGCTGAACCGCCTGCACCTGCATCTGGGGGACGACGAGGGTTGGCGGCTGGAGATCGCCGGCTTGCCGGAGCTGACCGAGATCGGCGGAAGACGCTGCCACGACCTGGCCGAGGACCGTTGTCTGCTGCCTCAGCTCGGGTCCGGACCGGACGAGGGGGCGCCGGTCGACGGCTTCTACAGCGCCGCCGACTACATCGAGATCGTGAAGGCCGCGACAGCGCGGCACATCGAGGTGATCCCTTCGTTCGACATGCCGGGGCATTCCCGCGCCGCCATCCGCTCGATGGACGCCCGCGCCCGGCGCCTGCGCGCCGCGGGCGACGAGGCCGGCGCCGCGCGATATCTGCTCAGCGAGGCCGCCGACCGGTCCGTCTACGACAGCATCCAGCACTACCGGGACAACACGATCAACGTCTGCCGGGAGTCGGCCTACGCCTTCGTCGCCAAGGTGGTGGACGAGGTCGCCGCGCTGCACGAACGCGCGGGCCGGCCGCTGAAGACCTACCACATCGGCGCCGACGAGACGCCGGGCGCCTGGGTCGGATCGCCGGCCTGCGCGGCGCTGTCGAAGCAGACCGGCGTGCCGGTCAGAAAGCTGGGCGGCTATTTCATCGAGCGGGTCTCCGCCCGGCTGGCCGAACGCGGGATCATGGCCGCCGGCTGGAGCGACGGCATGGGCGACGCGGACGCCCGGAGGATGCCTGCGGCGGTGCAGTCCAACCTCTGGGCGCCGCTGTTCGGCGGCGCGACGGACGTGGGCCGCGAGCAGGCCGGGCAGGGCTGGCGGGTGGTGGTTTCGGTTCCGGAGGCGACCTACCTGGACGCGCCGAACGCCGTCGACCCCTACGAGCGCGGCTACGACTGGATGTCCCGCGTCACTGACAGCCGCAAGTTGTTCGATTTCATGCCCGAGAGCCTGTCGGTCCATGCGGAGATCTGGACGGATCTGGAGAACCGGCCGGTCACCGCGACCGACAAAGGCGGACGCGCCGCGCGCTTCGACGGGATGCAGGCCCAGCTGTGGAGCGAGACCATCCGCTCCGACGACCAGGTCGAATACATGCTTTTCCCGCGCCTGCTGGCCTTCGCCGAGCGGGCCTGGCGGCGGGCGAACTGGGAGCCGGCGCCGGCGCCCGGGGGCGGAACTTATGGTCCGGAGACACGGACGTTCAGCCTCGCCGCCCGCGCCGAACGCGATCGTGAGTGGGCGGGTTTCGCCCGGCGGGTCGGGACCGTGGAGCTTCGGCGGCTGGATCAGGCCGGGATCGACTATCGCATCCCGACGGTCGGGGCGGTGATCGAGGATGGCCTGCTGAAGGCGAACCTGGAGTTCCCGGGACTGTCGATCGAACACCGCGTCGCCGGCGGGCGCTGGATCCCCTACGCGGGACCGACGCCGGCGACCGGCGAAATGGAAATTCGGGCGCGATCGGCCGACGGTCGGCGCGCCGGCAGAACAGTGACGGTAGGGGAGAGGCGATGAACGGAATGAAGCTCTGGCTGGCGTCGGGGGCGGCGCTGCTGGCCCTGGCGGGCGGCTCGGCCCAGGCTGCGGTCAAGGTCCATGTGAACCAGGTCGCGCTCGAACGCGGCGGTCCGAAGGCGGCGGTGGTCGAGACCGACGGGTCCGCGACGTCGGGGCGGTTCTCGGTTCTGCGCGACGGCAGGGAGGTGCTGGCGGGCGACCTGACGGCCGAGCCGGCGTTCAGCGAATGGGGGGCGGGCAAGCGCTATTTCACCGCCGACTTCAGCGGCGTGACCGAGCCCGGCCGCTACGAGGTGAAGGCGACGGTGGGCGGCGAGGCGGCGACCTCGCCGGGCTTAGCGGTGGCCGACGACGCCCTGTTCGCGACGACGGGCAAGGCGCTGGTCGAGTATTTCAAGCTCAGCCGCAACGTCAGCGAAGCCGACAAGCGCATCCGCATCTACGGGACCAAGACCTACGTCGACGTCTGGGGCGGCTGGAAGGACGCCGGCGGGGACGCGGGCAAATACCTGTCGCACCTGTCCTACGCCAACTTCTTCAATCCGCAGCAGACCTCGTTCGCGGCCTGGGCCTTGGCCCGGTCCTACGAGGCTTCGCCCGGGCGGTTCCAGAAGGCGGGCCTCGACAAGCAGATCATCGACGAGGCCCTGTGGGGCGCCGACTACCTGCACCGGCTGCTGTCGCCCGAAGGCTTCTTCTACATGACGGTCTTCGACCGATGGAAAAGCCCCGGCGCCGAACGGGTGGTGACGGGCTATGTCGGCATCGAGGGGGTCTACACGGAGAACTATCAGGCGGCCTACCGCGAGGGCGGCGGCGTGGCGATCGCGGCCCTGGCGCGAGCCTATCGTCTGGCCAAGGACAGCGGCGCCAAGGGCGAGTTCCCGGCCGACCAGTATCTGAAGGACGCCGAGCGCTCGTTCGCGCATATGCAGAAGAACAACCTGCGCTACGTCGACGACGGCCGCGAGAACATCATCGACGACTACACGGCCCTGCTGGCGGCGACCGAACTGTACCTGTCCACCAAGAAGCCGGTCTATCTGGAGGCGGCGCGGGCGCGGGCGGCGAAGCTGAACGGCCGGATGACCGCCAACGGCTCGTTCGACAGCGACGACAAGGGCCGGCCCTATTATCACGCCGCCGAGGCGGGCTTCCCGGTGCTGAGCCTGGTCTCCTACCTGGCGATCGAGACCGACGCCGCGCGGATCGCCGCCGCCAAGGAGACGATCGGCAAGGCGCTGAAGGGTCAGCTGGCGCTCGATGCGGCGGTCGCCAATCCCTACGACTATCCCCGCCAGCCGTTCATGACCTTCAAGGACGGCAAACGCGGGCCGCTGCAGACCGGCTTCTTCATCCCGCACGCCAACGAGACCCGCTATTGGTGGCAGGGCGAGAGCGCGCGGCTGGCCTCACTGAGCGTGGCGGCGCTGTTGGGCGGGCGGGCGACCGATCCGCGGCCGGGCGCGGCCTTCGGCGTCGAGCCGGGACTGGCCGAGTTCGCCCAGGACCAGATCGACTGGACGCTGGGCCGCAATCCCTACGACATGTCGATGCTCTACGGCTTCGGCGCCAAGAACGTCCCCGACGCCGAGAGCGCCGGAGTCCATGTGCCGGGCGGCATCTCCAACGGCATCACCGGCGGCGTCGGCAGCGACCAGGGCCGCGGCATCGCCTGGGCCGAGGGGCCCGACAGCGAGAACTGGCGCTGGCTGGAACAGTGGATCCCGCACAACGCCTGGTTCCTGCTGCTGGCCAGCGTGACGGACCCGGAGGCGAAGTAGCGGCTGGTCATTGCGTGGTTCGACATGCGCTCTTCGAGCGCTGCTCGCCATGATCGGGGTCTAGTCATCCTGAGCAGGCGCGCAGCGCCGTGTCGAAGGACGCACTACGCCCCGTCTCCCGCCCGGCCTATTGCGGCAGCTTCAGCGCCTCGGCGATCGCGTCCCAGGGCACGATCTTGAAGTTCTGCGGCTGCGGCGGGCTGACGTTGCGGCCGTCCTGGACCACCAGAGCGCCATGCGGGAAGCCCGGGCCCATCGGGGCGCTGGTCACATCCAGGCCGTCGGTCTCGGACGCGCCGTCGACGCCGTTGGCCGGGTTGCCGACGATGGCGAAGGAGCCGACGTAGTCGTGCTTCCCGTCGCGACGGAACAGGGCGTAGCTGTTGTTGCCCTGGCTGGAGAGCACGATGTAGCCGCGGCCCTTCGGCTGCAGGTACAGAGACACGCCCTCCAGGTCGTCCTTCAGCTTCGGGTTGGCGGCCACGCTGGCGACCATGGTCTTGGCCGATCCGCCCTTGGGCTCGGCGCTCAGCTTCCAGAGCGCGACGTCCTCCTCGGCCACGTAGAGCGTCCCCAGCTCGTCGTCGGCGACGCAGCCCTCGGTCTGGCTGTCGAAGGCGAACTCCCGGACCAGTTCGCTGCGCACCTTGCCGCCGGCCGCCTCGATCAGCCGCCACTGCCGCATCTTGCCGTCGGTGTCGTTGATGAAGATGAAGGTCTGGCCGCTCTTGCGGCTGCGGTACATGCACAGGCCGTAGGGATCGCCCAGGCCGGTGGGCTGGACGCCGTCGGACACGTTGCTCAGCCGACCCGTGGCGGGGTCCAGCGCATAGATGGCGATGGCGTTCCTGGTGCGGTCGCTGGCGGTGACCAGGGTCACCGTTCCGCCGCCCAGCTTGAAACCGTCACGCAGGTCGACGTTGTTCATCCGGCCGTCGGCCAGGAACTGCACCCGCCTGCCGGTCAGGTCATAGACGCCCAGGCCGGCCTGCTTGTCGGTGCCGATGATCAGGCTCTTCGACGGATCGGTCGGATGGACCCAGATGGCCGGATCGTCGGCCGCGTCGCCGCCGCCCTCGACCGGCTGGGTCTCGACCGTGGCCATGACGGTCGGCAGGGGCTGGGGCGCCAGGACGCGCGGGTCTTGCGGCGTCCCCGCGTTGAGCTTCAGCGCCCCGGCGATGTCGGCGAAGCGGGCCAGCTTGTAGTTCGTCCCGCCCGGGTTCTCGTCGTCCATCGCGATCAGCAGGCCGCCGGCCGCGCTGGTCGCGTACAGGCCGCCGGCCGCTTCGACGCCGTTCAGCGTGAAGCTGCCGACGCGCCGGTCCTTGGCGTGGCGGTCGTAGACGTGGAAATCGTTGGCCGAGGCGTTGGAGGCGATCAGGTAACGGGCGCCGTCGCCGCCGTCGTAGAGAGCCAAACCGCCGACTTCCTTGTCGAGCGCGCCCAGGCGGACGGCGTCGACCAGCTCGGGGATGGTCTCGGCCTCGGGATCGGCGTGGAATTTCCAGATCCCGATGGCGGCCTCGGCGACGTAGAGGTCGCCGGTCGTGTCATCGACCGTGCAGAACTTGGCTTCCGACGCCAGGTGCAGACGGCGGACGAGCTTGCCGGCCAACCGACCGCCGTCGTCATGGATCGCCCATTGCTCGATCTCGCCGTGTCCGCCCAGGGCGAAGGCGTAGAGGCCGCGGTCCAGCGGGTTCCGATACAGGCACAGGCTCTCGGCCGCGAACGACAGGGTGATCGGCGCGCCGGTCAGGTCGCTCGCGCCGCCGATCGCCGCATCGAAGCCGAAGAACCGCAGCCGGCTGGTCCCGCCCTCGGTGTCGAGCACGCCCAGCACCGTGGACGCCCGCCCGCCGACCGGCACGCCGTAGCGGATGTCCAGCGCCGTGACGTCGCCTGCGGGGATGGCGCCGGTGCGCCGGCCGTCCAGGCCGTAGACCTCGATCCCGCCGAGTTCGCCGCTGCCGACCACCTTGCCGCCGTTCGCGCCGTCCAGGACCAGGACCGCCGTGTTCGCGCCGGAGCGGACGGTGGGCGTGGTCTCGGCGAAGGGGGCCACGGACGGGGCGGCGGTCTGCGCCAAGGCCGCGGTGGCGGCGCTCGCCAGCAGGGCCAGGCCCAGTCCCTGGACAGTCTTCAAGGTCTTTGCGCGCGCGGTCATCGTCCGGGTCCCCCAACTCTGCGTCCCCGGGGGACTGCCTCCCTTCGGTAACAGTATGATGTCACCGCGCGGCGGATCAGCCGTCGAGCAGCGCCATGTCGAAGCCGGCCAGCCGTTCGGGCTCGGCGACGGCGCTGATTTCGGCGATCTTTCCATCCCTGACGGTGAGCTGCAGCACCAGCAGCAGCTTGCCGCGCGGCGCCACGAGCAGCGCCACCGCGCCGTCGACCAGCGCCGGCCTTGCGCCCGTGGCCCGTCCGGAGAAGGACGCCGCCACCGCGTCGGCGCCGCGAAGCTCGGTCGGGCCGCCGTAGCGGACGGCGAGTGCGTCGCCGCGGAACACGACGTCCGGCGCGAGCACCGTCAACAGGCCCTGCAGGTCTCCGCTCCGCGAGGCGGCCAGGAAGGCGTCGACGACGCCGCGCTGGGCGACCAGGCCTTCGTCCGCGACAGCGCCGCCGCCGCGCACGCGACGCCGCGCGCGGCTGGCCAGTTGGCGCGTCGCCTCGGGCGACCGATCGACGATCGGGGCGATGTCGTCGAACGGCAGATCGAACATGTCGTGCAGCACGAAGGCGATCCGCTCCGCCGGGGCCAGGGTCTGCAAGACCACCAGCAGGGCGACGCCGATCGAGTCGGCCAGCAGCGTCTCCTCCTCGGGGTCGACGCCGGACTCGCGGCTGGGGATGTCGTCCGTCGTGTCCGTATCGAGCGGGGTCTCCCGCCGCGACCGGCGCGACCGCAGCATGTCCAGGCAGACCCGCGCGGTGACCGTGGTCAGCCAGCCGCCCAGGTTTTCGACCGCGCCGCTGTCGGCGCGGCTCAGCCGCAGCCAGGCTTCCTGCACGGCGTCCTCGGCCTCGTTCAGCGAGCCGAGCATGCGGTAGGCGGCCTGGCGCAGCCGGGGGCGTTCGGCCTCGAAGCGGGCGGCCAGAAAATTTCTTTCGTTCATCGGTCACGTTTCCTCGTCGCGGTCCGTCATGCCCATGACGAACGAAATCCAGCCGATGTGACGAACGCGGCGGAGGGCGACGTCAGTCGAGTCAGAACCCTTCAAGGAGATACCCATGCAAGCCCGTATGAAGAACCCCGCCATGCTGCTTCCCGATGCGATGCAGGCGATCCTGGCCGTGAAGGCCTCGACCGAGAAGGGCGGCGTGCCGCAGTCGACCCTGGATCTGGTCCATCTGCGGGCCAGCCAGATCAACGGCTGCGGCCCCTGCATCGTCGGCGGCGCGCGGCTGGCCAAGAAGGCCGGAGAGACGGACGATCGGATCTGGGCGGCGGCGGCTTGGCGGGAGGCGCCCTTCTACACCGACGCCGAGCGGGCGGCCCTGGCCTTGACCGAGGAGATCACCCGCCTGGCCGATCGCGCCGACGCCGTGCCGGACGCGGTCTGGGACGAGGCCGCGCGCCATTTCGACGAGCGTGGGCTGTCGGCCATCGTGATGATGGCCGGCCTCACCAACCTGTTCAATCGCATCAACGTCGCCACCCGTCAGGTGGCCGGCGCCTGGGGCTAGAGGCCGGACTTGGCCAGCACGTGCTTCCATTCCGCCTCGGTGACCGGCTGCACCGACAGGCGGAAGGAGGTGACCAGCGACATCGACGCCAGGGCCGGATCGGCCTTGGCGTCGGCCAGGGTGAAGGACCTGGGCAGGGGCTCGACCGCCTTCACGTCGACACAGACGAAGATCCCCTTGGGGTCGGTCGGGTCGATGTAGTGCTCGCGGATCACCTCGGCGATCCCGACGATCTCCTTGCCCTCCTGCGAATGGTAGAAGAAGGCCCGGTCGCCGACCTTCATGGCCATCAGGTTCAGCTTGGCGGTGTGGTTGCGCACGCCCGTCCAGGGCTCGCCCTTGTCGCCGGTCGCCACCAGGTCGCTCCAGGAGTAGGCGTCCGGTTCGGACTTCAGCAGCCAGTAGGCCATGGCGGGGCTCCCTCGATGAACGGCGGCAGCTTACCCGCCTCGCGCCGGAGGGCTAGGCGCCCTATATCGCGCTGATCATGGCCGAAGCCTTCAATGACCTGACCCTGTCCGCCGACCGCGAGGCCCGCTACGCCGAGGTCGCCGCCGAGATCGCCTCCGTGCTGGACGGCGAGCCGAACGTGACCGCTCGGATGGCCACGGTGGCCTCGATGCTGGCGAACAGCTTCGATCACTATTTCTGGACCGGCTTCTATGTCGTCGATCCGACGAAGGGCGACGAGCTGGTCGTCGGACCTTACCAGGGCACGCTCGGTTGCCTGCGCATCGCCTTCGGACGCGGCGTCTGCGGCGCGGCGGCGGCGACCGGCCAGACCCAGTTCGTGCCGGACGTCCACGCCTTCCCGGGGCATATCGCCTGCGACAGCCGATCGGAGAGCGAGGTCGTGGTCCCGGTGTTCGGCCCGGACGGTGGGCTGATCGCCGTCTTCGACGTCGACAGTGACCGCCCGGCGGCGTTCGAACAGACCGATGTGGTCTGGCTGGAGAAGATCCTGAAGGCGACGTTCGGCTGAGGGGCGTTGCGCGAGGCTGCGCCGCCTCGCGTCCTCCGATGCAACGCGGTTAACCCGCCCTTCGTCCGCGCCGTGCATGCTCCGGCGCGATGACCGTCGCCGTCTCCATCGTGATCCCGACCCAGCGTCGCCCGGCGGGGCTGGCGACCGCGCTCGCTTCCGCCCTGGCTCAGGCGGGGGTCGATCCGGCCACGATCGAGCTGGTCGTGGCCGACAACGACCAGGCCCCCTCCGCCCGGGCCGCGGTCGAAATCGTGGCGGCGGATGCGCCGTTCCCCGTCGTCTACGTCCACGAGCCGGCGCCAGGCGTGGCCAATGTCCGCAACACCGCCCTGCGCACGGCGCGCGGCGGGCTGATCGCCTTCCTCGACGACGACCAGGAGGCCCCGGCGGGCTGGCTGGCCGCGCTGCTGGCGACCCAGGCGCGCCATGGGGCGGACGTCGTCTTCGCCCCCGTCCACGCCCGCGCGCCGCAGAGCGAGGCGATCTACCGGCCCTACTTCGAACGGTTCTTCTCGCGGCTCGACGATGCCGGCGAGGGGCCGATCGACCACTTCTACGGCTGTGGCAACAGCCTGCTGCGGCGGGCGGGCCTGCCCGGCGGCGATGCGCCGTTCGCCGTAGAGCGCAACCAGATCGGCGGCGAGGACGACCTTCTGTTCGGCAACATGCAGGCGGCCGGCGCCCGGTTCGCCTGGTCGCCCGAGGCCTGGGTCTGGGAGGACCCGATCCCTTCGCGCCTGACCCTGCGCTACACCCTGGCCCGGGCGTTCGGCTACGGCCAGGGGCCGACCGAACACTGCTGGTCCAGCACCCCGCGCGACCTGGCCGGCGTCGCAAAGTGGATGCTGATCGGACTGGCGCAGACGGCGCTCTACGGTCCGGTCGCCCTGGCCAAGTGGGCGTTGCGCGCGCCGGACCGGGCCCAGGCCCTGGATCGGGCGGCGCGCGGGCTGGGTAAGACCTTCTGGTGGGGGCCGTTCCGGCTCGTCTTCTACGGCCGCACCGCCTGACTGACGCAGCGGCAGGCTTGCCGAGGCGGCGGGCAACGGCCAGATATCGATCGATGGACGCCGTGCACACCTTCGAACTGGGCCAGGACCCGGAGACCGACGCCCGCGCCCTGCGCAACGCCTTCGGCTGCTTCACCACCGGCGTGACCGTCGTCACGACCCTGGACGGCGACCGGCAGGTGGGGTTCACGGCCAACAGCTTCACCTCGATCAGCCTGGAGCCGCCGCTGGCGCTGGTCTCGATCGGGCTCGGCGCGTCCTGCCTGCCGGCCCTGACCCGGTCGGGCCGCTTCGTCGTCAACGTTCTGCACGTCGACCAGCAGGACATCGCTCGCCAGTTCGCCCGCCGCGACTGCGACCGGTTCGAGGGCGTGGGCATCGAGACCTGGCTGACCGGCGCCCCGGTGCTGAACGGCTGCATGGCCAACTTCGAGTGCGAGACGCACCACGCGTTTCAGGCCGGCGACCATCAGGTGTTCGTCGGGCGTATCCTGAAGGTCCGCTACGACCCGTCCCACGAGCCGCTGGTCTTCCTGCGCGGCGGCTATCGGCGCGTCCATACCGACGCCCCGACCGACGAGGTGGGGCAGGCGACGTCGGCGGGCGGCCGGGCGCTCTGACGGCCGGACGTCCCGACGCCGAATTTTGTGAACTTGGCTGACGCGGCGTCATACTCGACTCGAACAGTCGTTGGCCTACATTGCCGCGAACGTAAACGATAACCTCGCAGGGAGAGGACCTATGGGCGAAGCCTATATCGTCGCGGCGGCGCGGACCGCCGGGGGCCGTAAGGGCGGCCGTCTGAGCGGCTGGCATCCGGCGGATCTGGCCGGTGAAGTGCTGAAGTCGCTGGTCGCTTCGACCAAGGCCGACCCGGCCCTGGTCGAGGACGTGATCATGGGCTGTGTCGGCCAGGCCGGCGAGCAGGCGGTCAACATCGCCCGCAACGCCGTGCTGGCCGCGGGCTTCCCCGAGAGCGTGCCGGCGACGTCGGTCGACCGCCAGTGCGGCTCCTCCCAGCAGGCCTTGCATTTCGCCGCCGCCACCGTGATGAGCGGCCAGATGGACGTGGTCATCGCCTCGGGCGTCGAGAGCATGAGCCGCGTGCCGATGGGCACGCCCTCGATCCTGGCCGCCAAGGCCGGCCTGGGCAGCTACATGAGCCCGCAGATCCAGGCGCGCTATCCCGGCATCCAGTTCAGCCAGTTCGCCGGCGCCGAGATGATCGCCAAGAAGTACGGCTTCACCAAGGACGTGCTCGACGAGTTCGGCTTCTCCAGCCAGCAGAAGGCCATCGCCGCCACGCAGTCGGGCGCCTTCAAGAACGAGATCGTCGGCGTCGAGATCACGACCGCCGATGGATCCAAGGAGGTTCACAGCGTCGACGAGGGTATCCGTTTCGACGCCAACCTGGACGCCATCAAGGGCGTGAAGCTGCTGGTCGAGGGCGGCGCGGTCACGGCGGCGACCTCCAGCCAGATCTGCGACGGCGCCTCGGGCGTGATGGTCGTCAACGAGCGTGGCCTCAAGGCCCTGGGCGTCGAGCCGCTGGCCCGCATCCACCACATGACCGTCACCGGCGGCGACCCGGTGGTCATGCTGGAAGAGCCGGTGTTCGCCACGCAGAAGGCCCTGAAGCGCGCCGGCATGTCGATCAACGAGATCGACCTGTACGAGGTCAACGAGGCCTTCGCTCCGGTGCCGCTGGCCTGGCTGCAGGGCAACGACGCCGACCCGGCGCGCCTGAACGTCAACGGCGGCGCCATCGCGCTGGGCCATCCGCTGGGCGGGTCGGGCACGAAACTGATGGCGACCCTCGTCCATGCCCTGCGCAACCAGAACAAGCGCTACGGCCTGCAGACCATGTGCGAGGGCGGCGGTCTGGCCAACGTGACGATCGTCGAGCGTCTCTGACGCCGGCGGTTTCCCTCTCCTAGGGGACGAGACGCCCTCTCCGGAAACGGGGAGGGCGTTCTTCGTTGAGCCGGGTTTAGATCGGGCGCTAGAAAGGGAGCCGGTCCGGAGCCTTGCGGGGGGAGGGGGATGCGGAACGACCAGACGAAGAGGCCGGCCCGAGCGATCGGCTGGCTGTCGGCGGCCCTGATTCTCGCGACGGGGTCGACGGCCTGGGCGCAGGCCGCCGCGCCCGCCGCCGAAGCTTCCGAGACCTTCGCCGGCCGCAAGGCGCATCGGCTCGACCGGGCTCGCATCGAGACCCTGACGCGGTTCGTCGACACCTCCCGTCAGGCGCTGGGCGTACCGGGCGTTTCCCTGGGCGTCGTGCAGAACGGCGAGACGGTGTTCGCGGGCGGCTTCGGCGTGCGGGAGCTGGGCGGATCCGAGCCGGTGGACGCCGACACCCTCTATCTGATCGCGTCCAACACCAAGCCGCTGACCACTCTGATGCTGGCCAAGCTGGTCGACGAGGGGCGGATCGGCTGGGAGACGCCGGTGACGGACCTGCTGCCGGCGTTCAGGCTGGCGGACGAGGAGGCGACGCGGCTGGTCCGGGTCAAGCATCTGCTGTGCGCCTGCACGGGGCTGCCCTACCGCAACGCCGACTGGCAGTTCGCCGCCGCGGACGCGCCCGCGACCCTGCCGCTCGACATCCTGGCCGACATGCGGCCGGTCGGAACCTTCGGCGCGACCTATTCCTATTCGAACCCGATCGCCGCCGCCGGCGGACTGGTCGGCGGCCGCGTCGCCTATCCCGACTTGGAGCTGGGCGCGGCCTACGACCGGGCGATGGCGAGCCGGGTGTTCGGCCCGCTCGGGATGACCCGATCCACCTTCGACTTCGATCGGGCCATGCAGGGGAACTACGCTCGCGGCCACGGCGTGGCGCCGAACGGCGACCTCGTCCCGGTCGATCCGAGGCGGGAGCGCCAGATGCACGCGGTGCGGGCCACGGGCGGCGCCTGGAGCAACGTCAACGACCTGCTGGCCTATGTCCGCATGGAGCTCGCGGGCGGCGCGCTGGGCGACGGCTCCCGGTTCATCTCGGAAGCGGCGTTGAAGGCGCGGCGGGAGGCGCAGGTCAGCACCGGGCCGCAGTCCTGGTACGGCATGGGCCTGGACACCAACGTCTCGAACGGAACCCCCGTGGTGTATCACGGCGGGCGTTTCTACGGCTTTCGGGGCGACACGATCTGGCTGCCGGAGCACGATGTCGGCGTCGTGATCCTGATGAACGGCAGCACGGGCGACGTCCTGATGGAGGCCTTGCGCCGCAAGCTTCTGGAGGTGCTGTTCGACGGTCGACCCCTGGCCGACGACATGGTCGCCAAGGCCGTCGCCGCCGATCGAAAGCGACGTGAGGCGGCGCGGCTGTCCCTGCGCTATCCCGCCGACGCGGACCATGTCGCCGGCCTCGCGCCCCGCTACCACAACCCGGTGCTCGGTGAGCTTCGCGTCGTGCGATCAGGCGACGGCGCCGTGTTCGAGTTCGCCGCCTGGTCCGCGCCGGTCGGATCGCGCGAACCCTCGGACGCGGACGGGGCCGTCTCCTTCGGGGCCGTCTCGTTCGTCGCCATGACCGCGAGCCCGCCGCCGCCGTTCGTGGTCGGAACGGACGGCGATCGGCGCACGCTGACCCTGCGCGAGGGGCGGCAGGCGTACGTTTTCGTCGAGGCCGACTAGACGGTCGCCGCCTAGACCGGCGCCACCCGCCAGACGATGTCGCCGACGTCGTCCGCGACCAGCAGGCCGCCGCCGTCGGGGATCACCCCGACCGGACGGCCCATCGCCTGGCCCTTGGCGTTCAGGAAGCCGGTCAGGAAATCCTCGGCCTTGCCGGCCGGCTTGCCGTCCTTGAACGGCACGAAGACCACCTTGTAGCCGCTGACCGGGTTGCGGTTCCACGAGCCGTGCTGGCCGACGAAGGCGCCGCCGACGTAGCGGGCGGGGAAGGCCGTCTCGGTCGGGAGGAACGCCAGCCCCAGCGACGCCGTGTGGGCGCCGAGGGCGTAGTCGGGGACGATGGCCTTGGCCACCAGGTCCGGCCGCTGCGGCTTCATCCGGGCGTCGACATTTTTGCCGAAGTAGCTGTAGGGCCAGCCGTAGAAGCCGCCGTCCCGGACGCTGGTCATGTAGTCCGGGACCAGATCGTGGCCCAGCATGTCCCGCTCGTTCACCGCGGTCCACAGGGCGCCGGTCGTGGGCTCCCAGCCCATGCCGACCGGATTGCGCAGGCCGCTGGCGAACTGGCGCATCGCCCCGGTGGCCAAGGTCAGCTCCAGGATGCCGGCGCGGTTCCTCTCCTTGTCGATGCCGCCCTCGGCCAGGTTCGAATGGGAGCCGACCGCGATGTAGAGCTTGGAGCCGTCCGGACTGGCCAGCAGGTTCTTGGTCCAATGGCCGTTCGGTTCGCCGGCCGGCAGGTCGACGACCTTCTCGCCCTTCGCCGTGATCTCGGTCTGGCCGTCGGCGTAGGGGAAGCGCAGGAGGGCGTCGGTGTTGGCCACGTACAGGTCGCCGCCGACCAGGGCGACGCCGAACGGCGAGGTCAGTCCCTTCAGGAACACCGTCCGGACCTCGGCCCTGCCGTCGCCGTCGGCGTCGCGCAGCAGAGTGATGCGGTTGGCGCTCGGAACCCCGGCGCCGGCCTTCTTCATCATGTCGGCGGCGACCCAATCGGTGAGGCTCTTCTTCTCGCGCGGCGGGCTGTTGCTCTCGACCACCAGGACGTCGCCGTTGGGCAGGCGGTAGAGCCAGCGCGGATGGTCCAGGCCCTCGGCGAAGCGGGAGACGGTGAATCCGGCCGGGGCCTTGGGCGCGCCGCCCGCCGGCCAGCCGACCGCCTTGGCCGGGTTGAGCACCGGGATCGGTCCGTTCGGATCGGGCGCCGTCAGCTCCGGCGCCGAGCCGTAGGTGGCTTCCGCCGGCAGGTCGGCCGTGCCGTTGCAGCCCGACAGGGAGAGCACCGACAGGGCGGTGGCGGCGACGACGGAGACGGCGAGGGGTTTCGCGCGGATCATATGGGGCCTCCCGTCGGGAGCATGGCATGAACCGGCCGGCGCCGATATCTCCTGGCCTCTGCGGCCCTAAGTCGCTAGAAGGCCCGCTTTCGCGCGACGGCCTCTTTCGGGTTTCCGGCCCCGCGCCCCAGGACGAGCCCGCATCAGGAGATATCCGATGGCGTGGATCGTTCTCGGCGTAGCCGTGTTCACCGAGATCTGTTGGGCGCTCAGCCTCAAGCGGGCGGGCGTCGAGGCCACCTGGCAGGCCTCGATCGTGCCGATCGTGCTGAGCTTCATCAATATGGGGCTGCTGGCCTGGGCCATGCGCGGGCTGCCCGCATCGCTGGCCTACGCCGTTTGGACGGGCCTGGGCGCCGTCGGCGTGGCCATCGCCGGGGCCGTGCTGTTCCGCGAGGTTCTGGCCCCCGCTCAGTACGGCTTCATGGTGCTGGTGGTGGTCGGCGTCGTGGGCATGAAGCTGGCCGCGCCGGGCGCAGCCTGACCCAGTTCCGTTTATGACAAAAGGGCGACGATGCGGGTTGGCCGCGTCGTCGCCCCTCGATCGGAACGCGTTGGAACTCAGCCGCGGCGGGCGTCGCGACGGGGGTCGGAGTCGCGCAGCCAGGGGCGGTCGTAGGCCTGGCGCACATAGGCTTCGCCCGAGGTGCGAAGGCTTTGGACAGCCTTGGAAACGGCTTCACCGAGGAACGAGGGCGTCGCAGCGGGGCGACGGATTTGGACGGTGGCGGTCATGGGGGAGGTCTCCGTTCGCTTGCATCCCCAAGATGCGCGATCGGGCTGGTTTTCGCTAA
>VFQQ010001379.1_pt1 | contig 34495 bp, 65 predicted proteins | sample 3512341 | NCBI WGS metagenome assembly VFQQ01 (sample SAMN10412373, study PRJNA504923) | tailings metagenome | isolation source: Relicate 2 Philex TSF1 revegetated site | place: Philippines: Tuba, Benguet | collected 2017-08-29 | reverse complement strand
CCCCTCACCTCGTGCGTGTGCTCCTCAAAGCTGCGCAGCGGGTTGGCGGCGGGCGGCGCTGCCAGGTCCCACACCTGCTTTCAAGGAGGGGCGGCGACAGCATTGCTGATGCGCACCAGCGGGCGAACGAAAGCAGCCTAGTTTGCGAGGTCGTGGCAGGGCGGCTCGTGGTTGGCGCGCTGCTGTGGACATTCTGCCACAAGCGGTGCAACTGACTGCAGCAGGCCGTGGAGAGGAGCTTGTACAAACAAGGGCAGTTGAAAGCATGGACTGCCACGCGCCTTGATGCTGCCATCCCCCGATGCCGACACCAGGATGTTCTCGTTCTCCTCGCTCCACACGCAGTCGTACCTGGCTCACAGGAAAAGAAGAGGTAGCGGGCTGGCATCACGGCAAGCTACACAATCACCATGCACACGGCGCAAGGTGGAAGAGCAATGCACAACCAGTAAACGATCGCGGGTGCTCACAGGCCGTCCATCGTGTCGAACACGCGAAACTCAACGATGCCCTCTGGCCCCATCTGCAACAGCAACGGGGCCGTCGCAGGTTGTTTGGCACGCTATGCGCAGCCCCCAGCAGCAGCAGGCACCGCAATGCACAGCGTGGCGCAGCACAGCGCAGCGCTCCCAAACAACAGCTGCAGTCCCAGCAGCATGAGGGTGATCCCCAGCATGCCCAGGCCCTGCGGCAAGCTTCCAAAAGTGCGCAGCCCCAGCAGCGAGCCTGGCGCACCTCCAGCACATACTGCCGCCCATTGCCAATGATGCCAAAGTTCTGCGCCAAGAGAGGAAAGTGATCCAATTAGTTGTAGGCCCAATCAGCAGGCAAGCATCGAGGGTGGCCGCTGTCAGCTTAGAGTACTCGAGGGGCTTCAACTCGGCAGCGCCAGCAGCAGCACATTGTGCATGATGGCCAGGATGCCCAGACAGCAGAAATGGTTAGGTGGTTAGGGAGACCAAGCCGCACCTGGCTGGTGGCCACCGCCAGCTTGGAGGGCTCGAAGGGCGAGAAGCGAACAGAATAGCCCTGGAACTGGGTGCGGAAGCCTGCGCAGCAAATCAGACAGGAACGGCTGCTTGAATTGGATCGACAAGAAGACCAGCCCGGGCGCAGTGCATGCAGCGGCAGGCTGGCTAACAACCACGCAGCAGCAGCGGACTGCCAGCAGGCTGCGATGAGATGGAGCATGCGTTGACTGCTGGCACTGGCCCTCAACAACACGTGGCTGAGCGGAGCAAACAAGCCCTACGCCGCAGCGACACGACTGTGCCAGAAGCGCCAGCATGCAAGCCATGGCCAAGGCAGGCGAGCGACAATCACAGCAGCGAGACGCAGTGCGCACCTGGCATGGCTGCTAACTTTAACTTCTTCTGCTTGCTAGTGCTGCTGCTGCCAGCGGAGATGATCAAACCAAAGCCTCAAGGCTCAGGCCCAGCTGCCCGCTGCCGGGCAGGCATCGGGAGCGGCGGGCGGTGGCGGCGGCGGCAAGCTGGGAGTGACGGAAGGATCTGGAACTGCTGCTGTGATCTCGATAGGCTGCCTCGAGATGTCTGGGCAGGGTTTGCGAGCGCGGCGCGAGCGCAAAGGAGGGCTTTGGGCTGCTGCCGTCAGCAGGGCGGGGCAGCGGTCGCTGCGATGCTTCCTGAAGTCTGACAAGCTGCTGGAATAGTGCTGATCGCTCCACAGGGCCCCTGGCTGCCCCCCCACCGATCACAGCTCAGCACCCGCATGAGCCCGATCAAGTGACTGCCTTGGCTGCATGCACGCTTTGTGCAGCGCGTCTTGGAGCCCAGCGGCTGCAGCAGAAGGCGTAGGGTCGCGTCCCCGCCCGAGGCCGTCCAAGCCCATCGCTCCAGGCGCAGCTGCGCGCCCCGCACGATCATGGCCAGCTGCATCAGCACTCAGGCCCTCCTTGCCGGCGGCCGCACGGCCGCCGGGCGCCGCAGCCGCCGCGCTGCGGTCGTGAAGGCGCAGGTGAGGCCGGCATGTCCGCCCTCCCGCGCGCTTGCGGCAGAGCGGGAAGGCAATTTGATCGAACGGCCATGCCCACAGGCCGCCTGGGCCGCCCAGGAGGCGGGGCGGGCGCCGCCTGCCGCTGCCGCCGCCGCCGCCAGCCGGCTGAGCGCACCCCGTTGCCATCTCGCTGCCTGTTCTTATAATGCAGGCGGTGCCGGCGCGCAAGCGGCCGGAGTATGTGCCCAACCGCATTGACGACCCCAACTACGTGCGCATCTTTGACACCACCCTGCGCGACGGCGAGCAGAGGTGCGGCGAGAGTGGGAACGGAGCTTGGGCGAGCGGTCGCTGCGCTGCTGCCTCTTGTGGGCTTCTGCCTGTTGCAGCTCAGTGTTGTGGCAATGGCAGCAGCATGGCGGCAGGAAGTGCAGCAAGGCAGCAGGAGCCAACTCGCCGGCAGCTATGAAGCTGTGGGCGCCAGCAAAGATCCATGCACGTTTGTCAGCTGGCGGCAGCAGCTAGCGGATGCTGTGGCATGTTGCTGTTTGCAGGATGGGACAGCCATGCAATTTTGGTGCCAGTGGCGATCAGGCTGCCATGGGTTGCTGCCTGCCAGCACTGCGCTCGTCCCACCCCATAGCTTTGGAGGCAGAGGCCGCCAGCGCCGCTGGTCGCACAGCTGCTGCTGCCAGCCAGACGTTGCCTGCTGCACCTGCTGCGCCTGCTGTGCTGAGCGCTGCCTGCTGTGTCTGCTGTGCCTGCTGTGCAGCCCCGGCGCCACCCTCACCTCCAAGGAGAAGCTGGAGATCGCCAAGAAGCTGAGCCAGCTGGGTGAGCCTTATTTTGTGCCTTGTGGCTTGCTTGTTTTTCTCACTGTGGCAGGGGTTAGATTTGTGAGAGGCTGGAGATTGCCAAGAAGTTGAGCCAGCTGGACGAGTTTCGATTTGTTCAACAGCCATCGTTTGCTGACCCAAGCATGGCGCGGATCGGGCTTGGTCATGCGAGTAAGAGGCTGCCGAATGCCACGGGGCTGAGCCAGCTTCCACGTCAATCTATTTGCGCAGGTGTGGACATCATCGAAGCGGGCTTCCCCGTGGCCTCCCCCGATGACTTCGAGGCGGTGAGCCCCCCCCTTTGTTTAGTTGTTGGAATGCAATTTGGTGGGAACGCTGTTGTGAAAGTACCAGGCAGCGAGGGCTTGGAGGCAGTGAGCTCTCCTGCTGCAGCTGTCGCGGGCGCTGCGGCGGCGGCGGCGGCGCCGGCTGTCGCTGCCCATGCCCTCGCTGGGCCTTTGCGGTCGCCATCGCTGCCAGCGCTGTTCTTTGTAGTTGATGCTGGTGCATGCAGATGTGTGATGCTCTGCATGGTCTGCTTCCAATTTCCTCTGCCTTGCTGCTACTCTGTTCTTGCGCAGGTGCGCGCGATCGCCATGGACGTGGGCAATGCGGTCGATGAGACCGGCTACGTGCCCGTCATCTGCGGCCTCTCGCGCACCCGCGACAAGGTGGGCCTGGCAACTGATTTGCTGTTTGGTTTCAGCCCATGGCTTTTGCTCGGGCTACGTGCCCGTCATCTGCGGCCTCTCGCGCACCCGCGACAAGGTGGGTAGGCCCGTGGAAAGAACCCAGTTTAGTAGGCCTAGGTCCAAGTACACTATGCAGGCCAGACCCGCAGCGAGTGTGTTGCTTGCTACGTGCTGCTCCAAGGAAGGCATTGTGTTGTCCCTTGCTGACCAAAGCTCAGAGGCACTGTGTTCAATGTTCGAAATTGCCCTGCAGGATCTGGAGACCGCTTGGGAGGCTGTGCGCCACGCCAAGCTGCCCCGCGTGCACACCTTCATCGCCACCTCTGGTGGGTGCTGGGCTGCCGCCGCTGCTGCTGCTGCTGCTGCTGCTGCTGCGCAAGATGCACAATGTGCACGCTGTGTATGACAGCCGACTGGTGCGAGTTTGATACGTGCTCCTCAATGGCATTGACAAACCCCAATTTGTCCCTGCTTCTGCCATACCAATGCTGTAGAGATCCACATGAAGTACAAGCTGCGCACGACCATGTTTGCCAGCTGATCTCATTGTTTCTTCTCAGTTTGCATTGCTCTCTTGCTTCTCGCCTTGCAGAGATCCACATGAAGTACAAGCTGCACATGACCCCCGACCAGGTCGTTCGGCCATGCCTTATTCCATAGCCGGCTGACCAATTTGAATTGCCATTCCAACCCTTGCAGAGATCCACATGAAGTACAAGCTGCGCATGTCGTGCCTGACCATTTCGCCAGCCGATATCCTAATTGTTGTTCTTATTTTGCATCCCTACCTTGTTTCTCGCCCCGCAGAGATCCACATGAAGTACAAGCTGCGCATGACCCCCGACCAGGTCATTCAGAACGCGGTGAACGCAGTCAAGCACCTGCGCTCCCTGGGCTGCAACGACATCGAGTTCTCGCCCGAGGACGCGGGTGGGTACTGTTGACTGTTTTGCATGCTCGTGCATTTGCATCGGTGGTATTGCAGCTGCGTGGCTGCAACGACATCGAGTCCTCGCCCGAGGATGCGGGTGAGAGCATTTTGCGGGCAGCTGCTGTGAGTGGTTAGTTTGGGGCTCGCCTAAAACAAGGCTCCCTGGGCTGCAACGACATCGAGTTCTCGCCCGAGGACGCGGGTAAGAGTTTGCCTGAACTTCTGGACAGTGCTGGGCTGCAACGGCACTGCAGTACCAATGGCAGGCTGGCCTTCCCGCGCCTTCGTGAACGAGATCCTGGGCGAGGTGACCAAGGCGTCACCTTGCCTGACCGGCTCACTTGCCACCCACTCTCTGGACACCTTCAATTTGCAGGCCGGTCTGACCCCACCTTCCTGTACGAGATCCTGGGTGAAGTGATCAAGGCGGGCGCCACCACCCTCAACATCCCCGACACCACCGGCTGGACCCTGCCCCACGAGTTCCAGGTGCGGCTATTTTGACAATCATCATATGCGTTTCCTCCGCAGGTGTTGGCCCGTGGGGTTGCGCAAGCGGCGGGGCTGTTGTCGCTGTTCTTGCCACCGGCTAGCTGCTGCCGGACAACACCCCTGGAGCCGACACATTGCCGCACTTAGCTTTGCGAGGCCCGGCCTGCTGTGCTGCCTGCCACCCTCCCTTTGCAGTCCCTCATCTCCAAGTCAAGGCCAGCATGTAGACAGCCGCTATGTTCCATTCTGCGTCCACCAATCCCATGTGTTTCCATTTGACTGCCCTTCCCCATTGCAGTCCCTCATCTCCAAGATCAAGGCCAACACCCCGGGCGCGGACAATGTGATCATCTCCACCCACTGCCAGAACGACCTGGGCCTCTCCACCGCCAACTCGCTGGCGGGAGCCATGGGCGGCGCGCGGCAGGTGCGCTTTGGTCACGCTGTGCTGTGCTTTGTGCCGTGTCGTGCTGTGATGTGCTGTTGGTGCCAGTTACACATGAAATGCCCGCTGTGCTGTGATGTGCCTGGCATGCCTGTTGCAGATGCTGTGCCCACACCAACAATATGCAAAGCATCATCCCCCGCCCCACCCCCGCTCCATCAGATTGAGTGCACGATCAACGGCATTGGGGAGCGCGCCGGCAACGCGTCCCTGGAGGAGGTGGTGATGGCCATCGCCCTGCGCGGGTAAATAAACGAGTTATAAAACTTGCAAGCTGGCTAGTAGAAGGGTTTGCAGACAGAGCTTTGGGAGGATGGCAATGGCTGGGACCCTCCGCAGGGTGGGCTGCCAGCGGAGAGGAACACATTTCCACCATCAGACCTGCGTGTTTCCATCCCTTTGATCCCTAACTACAGCGAGAGCCAGATGGGCGGGCTGTACACGGGCATCCGCCCCGCGCACATCGCCCATCTTTTGTGTTGTCACACGTTGCTCACCTGCCTGTTGCATTCCTTGCCTAATCTGCAGCGAGAGCCAGGTGGGTGGGCTGCACATGTGCGTCCGCCCCGTGCACATCACTCCACCTTCATTGCTTTCTTTCTCACCCTTTTGCTGCCCCCACCCCTCTTCAACTTCTGCAGCGAGAGCCAGATGGGTGGGCTGTACACCGGCATCCGCCCCGCGCACATCACTCCACATTCACTGCCGCTCTTCTCACCTTTTGGCGGTCACCACCCCTCTTCAACTGCTGCAGCGAGAGCCAGATGGGCGGGCTGTACACGGGCATCCGCCCCGTGCACATCGCCACCGCCTCCAAGATGGTCTCCGACTACTCGGGCATGATTGTGCAGCCCCACAAGGTGAGCAAACCGAAACATACTGCTGTTTAGCTGTGGCCATGTGGGTGCCAAGATGGTGTCAGCCTTCATGCATGATTGTGCAGCCGCACAAGGTGAGATACCCGCTTTAGAGTTTGGCGGGATTGTCTTCCTCAAGCCGTAGTGTGATGGGCTTCGGCATGACCTGCTGCTGCATTTCAAGGTACATTACACACTCCACATGATCAACTGCAGGCCCATTTTAGGTGCCAACACCTTTGTGGCCAGCCTCACGTTAGCTCTACAGCTCAGCTCATACCTCTGCTGCTTCATTGATGTTTGCAGGCCATTGTGGGCGCCAACGCCTTTGCGCACGAGAGCGGCATCCACCAGGACGGCATGCTGAAGAACCGTGACACGTGAGGCAGTTTGTTTTTGGGTTGTGTGGGTCTGGCAACAATTGCAACGGTTGCGCTGGTTGTTGCCGCACGGGGCGAGTCTTGCTGTGCCAGCAGAAGGAGGGTTCAGTGACAACCCTGCGGCACGCGAGGAATCGCACACAGAGGGTGAGCGATGCGTTCTCGTCGTCTTACTACCCCTTGTTTTCAACCCTCCTCCTGTCTTGCAGCTACGAGATCATGTCCCCGGAGACCATCGGTCTGCAGCGGCACGACGAGGCGGGCATCGTGCTGGGCAAGCACTCGGGCCGGTGAGCCAAACTGAGCAGAATTAAAATCAGTTTCAAGTTTGTCAGTCAAGTTTATCAGACAATTTAAGCAGTTGGTGTCGTGCTGGGTAGGCCTTTATGTTGTTCATTCCGTGCCGATCGCCGGTCCTGTTTCCTCCCCGCAGCAACGCGCTCAAGACGCGCCTGGGCCAGCTGGGCTTCGACCTGCCTGATGAGCAGCTGAACGACGTGTTCAAGCGCTTCAAGAACCTGGCCGACCGCAAGAAGGTGAGTTATGTTTGGTTTTTGTTCGTCTGTTTCCAGTATTTTTAGCAGAAGGCGTGTTCAAGCGCTTCAAGAACCTGGCCGACCGCAAGAAGGCAAGCTGAATGATTGGTGGCTTGGTTTTATTTCATGTGCTCTGGCTCATTCATAAGTTCAACGACATGTTTCAAGCGCTTCAACAAGAAGGTGCGAACCAGTGTTGTTTGCCATGGTCAGCCTGCCTTGCCTGAAGCTGGTTTCAACCCGGGTGCGGGAAGACGAGTGCTGGCTCGGGTGCTCGCGCCTCCTGCTTACGAGTGCTGTGCCCTCAATGCACTCTCTGTGCTGCTCATTGCTAGCCCTGCCTGACACGTTGCCAAAATCTGGCGTCAATCCCTGCAGAACATCACCGATGAGGATGTGCTGGCCCTGGTGAACGACGAGGTGCACCAGCCGGAGGTGGTGTGGGTGCTGGAAGACCTGCAGGCAAGCGCTGCTTTTGCTGCTTCTTTGCTGCCCTTGGGCCAGCCGTGATGGGCTGTTGTGCGGTGCTGGGGGGCCTGCAGGCAAGTAAACTTTTTTCTGCAGGAGTTGATGTGGCATGTCCTGGGCTTGTAAGCAGGCTTTGCAGCACTCGCCGCCAAGCTTGCTTTGTCAGACAAGTATTGGCGGCTGTGGCGTCGTAGCCCTTGCTTTTGCGAACAGACTTTCTTGCACGCCATTCACCATCTCTGACCGCCATCCTCCTCCTTCCTCCCTCCTCCCACCACCCATGCGCAGGTGGTGTGCGGCAGCATGGGCATGCCCACCGCCACGGTGCGCATGCGCGGCCCCGACGGCATCAGCCGGGTCACCAGCGGCATTGGCTCGGGTCCGGTCGATGCGGCATACAAGGTGAGATGATATGCAGATTGCTGGGCTTAGGGTTGCCAGGCAGTGTGCACAGCCAAGAGGTGGGTCACCAGCGGCATTGACTCTGGGCCCGTGGATGTGGCATACAAGGTGCGCTGCTGTCGAGTTGTCTGCTGTCGTAGGGGTTAGGCTGTTCACCAAATGCAGTTGAGAGCTGGTTGGATGGTTGTGCTTGGCCCTGGCCCCTCTTTGCTGCGCGCACTGAGCTGCTGGATGCATTTGCATGCAGTTCAGGGATGCTTTTTAGTCAACGATGCTTACAACTCTGAAGTATCTCCTTCTTCCCCGCAGGCCATCGACTCCCTGGTGCGCGTGCAGGCTTATCTGTATCACCAATCCATCACAACGCCTTAAAGGTTTTTTTTTTTCCCTGTCCGCTCTGCAGGCCATCGACTCCCTGGTGCGCGTGCAGGCCGAGCTGCTCGACTACTCGGTCAACTCGGTCACCGGTGAGGCTTGATTGATATTGGATATTCTTTCTCGAGCTGCTATCGTTCAAGCAGCCAACGACTTGAGTTGCTGCACTGCTCGACTGTTGAACGCTGGACTGGCTGCACTTACAGCTTGCAAATGCGCGGCGTGCATGGCCCTAGTTATCTCCGATCCATGGCAGCCGCTCATATACGCGCATTTTCTTTTCAATGCAGAGGGAATTGAGGCCCTGGCCAACACGCGTGTCATCATCCGGCCGGCGGGCAAGATGGCAGGTGAAGCCTATGTGGACAGCTACAAGGTGAGGAGCAGGGAAGGAAGGAATACCGTCCAGGGCTCCTGTAGATTTGAGTCTGTGCTATGCGGCACGCTCCGTGCCTGCTTGGCTGGCCCTCTCCCATCTCACCAGACCCAACTGAGCAACCCAGCTCTTCCCCTCCCCGCCTTCCAGGGCGGCAAGACGCAACGCTCATTCAGCGGCAGCGGCGCGGACGAGGACATCGTCGTGTCCTCTGCTCGTGCCTACATCAGGTGGACTGCGTTTAGGGCTGCTTATGCTTGCATGTGCAGGAGAAGCAGCTTGCAAGTGCCATTCGGAAACCAGGACAGTTGCGGGTGTCCTTCCCCAGCATCAGTTGTGGGCTGGTCCAGCGCACGTTCAAGCTTTATCTAACGCAAGCCGTGTTCTGCCCTTCCCCTGCGCCGCAGCGCGCTCAACAAGATGATTTCCTTCATCTCAGCCAAGAGCGCGACCAACAGCGCGGCCAGCGGCAGCCGGGCGGCAGCAGAGGAGCCGGCGGTGGCGGCGTGAGCTGCCCTGGGTTTTTGGTTCACCGGCAACCCAATGCCCTCAGCCTGTGGCGGCTATGGGGCGCGTGCTGAGCGGCGCCCGGCTGGCCTGGCCTGTCTGTCAACACAGCCAATAGCTGGCCATGCTGGACCGTGAATTTACTTTTCAGCATTTGCGCACGGCCGGACGATTCTACCCTGCCCAGCTGCGGCCCCTGCCACCCCGCCACCCCCTGCTTGTTGCTGGGAGGGGCGGCGGTGCGCCACAGATCGATACCTGTCGGCTCCCCACCCCTCCCCTTTTGTACCTTTCACTGCCTCTCTCTCCGCTGGCCGTTCCCGCTCTCTCCTGCCTGCTTGCTTCCCCAGTGCCGCTGCAGACGTCCTGCCCCCCACTCCGACGTTTCATTGGCTCTCAGAACGTACCCTGACCGCCCGGCCGATGCGCCCGCACCTTCCCTACTGTGCTTACAGCCGGCCATTTGTAACAGATGCCAGATAGTGGCGTGTGCACAGCTGGGCGGAGGCGTGCTATGGTTGCAGGCAGAGTCTGGGGGCTGCGAATCAGTGCCAGGTGGGCACAGCAAGCGGGCAATGGTAAGACGAGGCGGAGAGGTCAGGAGCGAAGCAGCGGTGAGCGAGTAGAGGCAGCGAGGCAGCAGGCAGCAAGTCAGGGGGAGAGCAGAGTCAAGCAGGAGGTGGGGAGGTGGAGAGCAAACAAAGCATGCCTGTTGGAAGCAGGGCCTGTCGCCAGCTGCGTTACTTTTTGCCGGCGGGCCGCTGCTCGCCGTCCACCCCGTGCTTCTCCTGCATGCGCCGCAGCTCCGCCTCCTGCTCCTTGAGGCTCAGCTTACCCTTGTGCCGCGTGGCGTTGTAGTAGAGGATGATCAAGTAGCGGTTCTGCAGCAAGGGTGGCGTGCAGGATAAAGATTTGCGACTAACGGCAGCAGCAGCAGGAGCCGCCGGCGCCGCAGCAGGCATCACACGCAAGCAACAGCAGCAACCAGGCTGCTCGTGGCAGCAACAGCAGCTAGCAACGCCACTCCCCCCCTCTCACAACAATCATTCCCAGCGGAAGCAGCTGAGCGGCGCGACTGGCTTTATACTGATTGTTGGCACCCACCTGCACGTTGAAGCCTGAGAGGTGGTCCACCGCCGTCTTGGCATCGAAAATGTCCTGTGCAAAGGCCAAAAACCAATTGACATGCTCCATTAGTGTTGGGCGGGAGGGCCGCGGGCCAGGTGGCAGCTTGCCGCCCAGGCACTAGCAGCCCTGCAGCCGTTCTGCTTGCAAAGGGTAACACACCGACTGCAGCTGGCTGGTTCCTGTACCAAAACCAGCAGCGCCTCCAGCGGAAGCTGCAGCGACGGCAGGAAGGGGCCGGCACAGCCCAGCCTCAAGCACTCGCACAGCAAAATTCTATCAGTCCAAGCACTCGCCTCGTACACCACGTATGCCGTGCCGCGCGTCTCCTTGCTGTTGCCCACCCGGATCTGCCGGATCGCGCCGTACTTGCCAAACAGCGAGTAGAGCTGCAGGACGGACGGCATTGCGAATGGCAGAGTGAGCAACGCAGAATGGCAGCGGCGGCGGCGGCGGCAGGCGAGCGGCGGCGGCGGCACTGCCTCCCAGCCCCGCCGGCGCACCTCCTCCGCGGAGATGTTGAAGGGCAGGTTCCTAACGTACAGAATCCTGCGCGCAGATGGGCGGAAAAGCAGCATGTGAGGGCGTGAGCGGCGGAAGGCACGCCTGCAAGCGTGCCCTGGCCTTGCAGCCGCGACCAGCATGCTGCAGCAGCAAGTCGCAGACCAGTGACCGCCTCCGGCGCACCCCTCCGCGCCCCGCCTCGCCTGTTCACTTCGGGCGGCAGCCGCCGCACTCGCTGCTGCGCTTGCAGGGCCGCCGACATGCTGCTGGTGGCGCGCCCCGCCGCCGGTCAAGCGATCGCGGCGAAAGGGCGACGAGAGAGCCAGCAAGGGGGCCCAGCAGCACTCTGTGTTCGTGCAGGCGGCTGTGCAGTAGCTGAGACGGCAAGGGAGGCGGGAGCGATGTCGATCATGCGGCACACTCCTTCACAGGCGTCCCTCATGGCTGCGCTGCGCCCGCCGCCGCTCCTGCCGAGCTCTCGCCTGCTGCCGTGCTTTCTATTCTAGCCCCTTTGTGTGCTTGACCACCGGTCTGACACCAACAGCAACTCTGGAGGTCCAGTTACATCGTGATTGCGCGTTGGTAGGCGTCCTGGTGCCTCGCTTCGCTAGTAAATTGGAGCATAGCGGTGTGGAAGTCAGATGGTGGAAAGAAGGGCTGCTTTCTCTCGATCGAAGGTTGGAGGGCCGCAATGCCAGGGTAAGGAGGGATACAAGGCCTCAGACTGGGGTGCAATTGAGGTGGTACAATCCGGGCTGCTCACATACACTGCCAACAAACGGGGAGCAGAGCAGCGGTCACTCCGGCCGCTCAGCCTGCTGCGCTGCTGCTGAGGTCGAGGCCGCATCTGCACTTGCTGCCGCTGCCTGCATCCCGCCTGCTGCCGCTGTTGTGGCTTGCGCTGCTTCTACTGTGCCTGCATGTGGACCGTCCGCTGCGCCTGCTGCTGCTGCTTCCTCTGCACCTGCCGCTGCTTCCTCTGCCGCTGCCGCACTCGCCGCTGTCGATACGTCCCCTTCCGGCGGCGCCACATTGGCGCGGCACACGGGGCACAGCGGCTTGGTTTCAAGCCAGGCATCCACGCAGGCGGCGTGGAACGTGTGGCCGCAGCCCGGCAGGGGCCTGCGGGGTGGGGCCAGTGGGGGCAGCGGGGCAGATGAGGCGGCAGCATGTGCACCAGAGCAAAGCAATGGAGTTGCAGCGCGTCCATGCGCTACTTGACGGCTGCTTAACAACGTGCAAACAAACACAGGCAGGGAAGGAGCAAAGGCAGAAGGCCCCACCTGGCCACCTCCCCCGCTTGGAATGCCTCGAGGCACACAGCGCAGGTGTGCGAGTGCAGCGCCGCAAGCCCCGCCTCGCTCAGTTGCACAGCCGGCAGTGCGGCGATGCGCTCCGCGCTCAGCCCCTTGTGTGGGTGGGGGCCTGCAAGGTGGGAAGAAGACATGCACTCTGTTTCGGTGTTTCGATAATCAATCCTGCAGCGGGCCACAGCAGGCCACAACATCAACAGGGCAGGCCAGCATGCGGTGCGAGCAAACGTGTGCGGACTGCAGCCTGCCAAGGCGGCTCACCCCCAAACGCGGCGTACAGCTCCTCATAGTCCTGCAGCAGGACACCGGCAGGAGTCGGTTCAGGCTAGTTCGTATCAGTGAACAACTGCTTGCAAGTCAAACGCGGCGTACAGCTCCTCACAGTCCTGCAAGAGGAGAAAGACTTAGCTTGTTTATCAAAGAAAGGGGGAGGAGGGGCGCATGGAACACAGGCAGGTGGAGCTGACTGGAGGCAAGCCGGTGCTACGCATCCTTGCTGCCATGATTTGTGTGCAGCCAGCCTCACCATGGCATCCACCAGCATGTTGAGCTCGTGCACCACCAGCGCGCTGATCAGGCCCAGTGTGCGGCCTGCGGACAGTTGCGATTGGTTGGTGGGTGGTGTGGGAGAGAAGGAGTGGCAGAGGTCCTGCCTCCATCGCAACCAGGCATGCCACAGCAACACGCCAGCCTTGCTGGCACACAGCCAGCATCTACAGGATATGCACTGTGCAGTGCAGCTCCAGCCCTGCCCAAATGCACTGAGCACATAAGCAAACCGTCAGCTAAACACACTCAGCCAGCCCCAACGGGACACATACTGTGGGGCTCAGGCCCCGCCTCCATCTCCCGCAGCTGCTCCAGCACTCCGGTGATCGTCCGCACCCGCTCGATGCGGCTGCCCATGGGCTGCAGGCAAGGAACAAGGAACATTAACGATCGCATGCTTTGTAAACACTGTTTGCGATCGTTTGTGCTCGCTTTGAAATGGCTGCCTGAGGGCTGCAAGGAGGGGAGGTGTCGACATGACTGCTCAGACAGAAGAGCAAGCTTGCCTGGGGAGCAGTAAGCCTGCTGCGGCAGCGCTGTGCAGATCACTGCAAGACGAAGCACGATGAAGACAGGCTCCGCCTCATACCTGCATGCCACGGCTGGCAAGCTGCAAGCAAACGGGCACGCTTGATCCAAACCCTCCACTTCTGCACCACACGAGTCAGCAGCTCACCTGCTCCTCCGGAGGCACCATGCCCACCGCTGCTGCACCTCCAAATGCAACAAGACATACACCCAACAGCAGACTTGCCTGCATGACACGAGTCAGCATCTCCTGCTCCTCGGGTGGCACCATGCCCACCGCTGCCGCCGCCTCTGCCGCGTGCTGCACCGCATCCCACAGCCGAAGGCGCCGAGCCTCCCGCTCTGCCGGCGTGCGAGCGTGGCGGCGGCCGCCGCCGGCGGGCGGCTGCTGCCGTCGGCCGCCGCCCAGCATGCGCCCCAGCAGGGCGTTGGCCAGCGGCACAGCCGCTACTGCAAGGGCGGTGATGGCTAGCCGCTGCATGCCGCGCTGGTGGGAGGAGGCTCGGCCCAAGGCCAGGCCCGCCATGCCAGCCACCGCCGCTGCGGTTAGGAGGGTTCAGTGGTGGAGGAGAGATTGGCCGGGAGCTGCCTCGAGGGTGGGAAGTACTCCGCAGATGTGAGAATGGGAAGTGCTCGGCAAGTAAGAACCAAGTACTCAAAACACGGGAGCCGGAGCCGCAATCGACGGGCTGGCTGGGCATTGCAGCAGCAGCGATGACGGCACAGCAGCCAGGCAGCATGCTCCCCGCCTCACCTCGCATCGCTAGCGCTGCCAAGTCAGTGCGTTGCCGCCCACCGCCGCTGCTGTGGGCTGCCTGCCGCGGCGGCCGCGGCCGCCGGTAAGCGCATGCAAGGCAATCGTAAGTTGCCAGGCTGTTGTGCAGCGTGCAGCGGGGGCACACCCAGTAGCGCTGCCATGCTGCCACGTGTGTGTCACGAACCACGTGGATGCCCTCTGCGCCCGGCAAGGCTTGCGGGTGACCTGCGGACGAGCGGCAGTGGCGGCGGCACAGTTGCGGCGGCGGCGGAGCTGCCCCTGCAAGCCCTCGCCGACATGCAGCGCCTGCACCGCAGAGGCCCTGCAGAGCGGCGCAGCGGCGCCCGGCTCGCGCTCGCGCTGACAACCCTCCGCACCTGCGTGCGCCATGGCGCGCGTCCTCCTGGCTGTGTGTACCACAAGGAATCTGTACGTCAGCTGATCTCGGAACAACGAGCCCTGCCGCCCGCGGCTTCAGGGAGGCGCGGCGTGCTGGGCGGCGCCGCCAGCAGGCCCCCACGTCGCGCTGACTCGGCTGTTCTTGGCAGCTGCTGCTTGCTGCCCAGGCCCGTAAACCCACACCACATGATGGTATGTATGCTAACAAGTGCTGTCGGTCCAGGGCACCGCGCTGCCTTCACTGGGCTGGCGTCACGACCGGCAGCAACGCTTGCACCTCCTGCCGCCATGCGCTATTGCAAGGGCAGCAAGCTGGGGCTGGCCAACAGTGCCATTCGCAAGCTCGAAAAGCTCTGATGCGATAAACCACACTTGACGGCCATGCATATCTGGAGCTGGGACACCTCTTGACAGCCTGTGCTGGGGGCGACGCACCCTGCTGTGCCGTCGTCGTGTGACGAATCAGTTTCAGCATGCCTGAAGACCCACCGATACCATGCCTGTGCATCGCTTACTTGCCCAAAATGGGCACATACTTCTATTCAATGTGACGGAGAGGCAAACTCAAGCTCGATGCAATCAGTATGGTCCATCAAATACATCGCCTTCTGGACTACTGTACACGAGTCAAGCCCATCTCGCCTGCACACAAACTCAGGCGCCGCCGCCCCGCCTTCTGCCGCTCCCGCCACATTTGCCCCTGCCGCTCCTGCTTACTTCTCCACTGCCGCTGCTGGTGCCGCCTCCTTCTCCGCCACTCCCGCTTACTCCTCCGCCGCCTGCTGCAGGGCGGCGCACTCCTGCCGGTGCCCGCCTTCTTTCCAGTGCCGTGTGTGGCAGATGACGCAGCAGTAGCGAGCCTGCAGGGTTGGGGCACATGTGTGTGTGGGCGGGTGCATGACAGTCCCGCAAGCTGGGCGCCGGTGCATTGCTGACTGGGCGGCCCGCCGGCAAAATGGCTGCCAACATAGGTACTATTCGCTTCCACCCAGCAGCAGCATGCAAAGCCAAGGGTGAGCCTTGATGTTTAGGGAGCGGCCCACCCACCTGCTGGCATGCGGCGCACTTCTTGAAGCGCACGCCTGCTGGGGCCTCAAAGTTGCACCAACTGCACACATGCGGGGCAGGGCGGCTGGCCCGCTGGGAGGTAGCTGGCGCAGCGGCGGCAGATGCTGCTGCCTGGCTGCCGCTGGGGCTGCCGCCTCCGCTGCCCGCTGTGCCTGCTGCGCTCTGCTGGCGCCCCTGCTCGGCCTGCTGCCTGGAGCTTAGCATGGTCAGCAGCAAGAAAGCAGCCCTCCCTTCCGGCCAGTCGGGGTGGGCCTGTGCGACAGCCTCCGCGGCAGGGATAGCGCCGTCAGCAATCTGTGCGGCTTGCACCGCGGGGGCTTCAATTGCTGCTTGGATCAGAGCCTGTGCAGCGGTCTGAGATGCGCCGGGGCTGCCATGCTGCATCAGGTGCACCAGCGCTCGAAAGCCGCCGGCGCGCGCCACTAGTGCTGCCAGACCGTGCTGCCAGTACTGCCAGACCGCGAGCCTCGCTTGCAAATGCAAGCTCGCCGAGCGCTATGGCGCCATGCTGCTGCACCACCCTGTCGCCTGCGCTGCCGCTCAGCAGCAGCGGCACGATCGCTTCCACTGCCCCGCTGCGCAGTAAAAGGCCGGTGGCTTGAGGCGCCTTTGCAACGGCCTCGAGCGCAACTACCGCTGCGCACTGGCTTACAGGGTCTTGAGCACGCCGCAGGGCTGCCACCAGCGGTGGCACCGCACCATGCTGCAGCGCAGCCGCTGCCGCCGCGTTTGGGTCCTGGCAGAGGTCTGCCAGAATGGAGGCAGCATGACGACGCACCCAGCCTGTGCCGCTGCTGCTCTCCAGCTGCTGCACCAAAATGGGCAGCGCTGCTGCGCTCAGCATTGCTGCCCTCCACTCCTCCCGTGCGCTGGCCCGCACCTCGCCCGTGGCCAGCAACACCAGCACTTCGAGTGCTGCTTCTCCAATTGTGCTGCCGCTGGCTTTGCTGACGATTCCAGCAGGGCTGGCGCGCCTCCAGCCGCAATCACTGCCTCCCGACTGGCCGGGGTCTCAGTAGCAAACTTCCGCAGCGCTTCAATGGCATACAGTTGCTCGCTGCGGCTGCTCCTGCGCAGCTGCTTCAAAATGCGCCGCAGTTGCTTTGCTGTCGGAGGCATGGTGCCACCTGCTGCAGCAGGGGAATAGGAAGCTTTTGAGAAAGTATGGGGTGCAAGCGAGGGCGGATTGAGATCGGCGGCGGCGGCGGCGGCAGTTGGTTTGGCGGGCAGCCGAGCAGGCACCTGTGCAGCCGCGCAGGGCTGGCACCGTAGCAGGCAGGCGTGAGAGTTCTGAGGCTTGACTGCCTTACCTGCGGGCTGTTGAGGGTGAGGGACGGTGCGCAACAGAACGTTCGCACCAGCTGGCTGCCTCGGAGGGGCTGTCCAGCTCCCAGACCTTGCAGCAAGCTGAAGGGAGGTAGCGTACAAACAGGCAAGAGCAGGGCTGCTGTTCAGGCAGCGCTGATGTGGCAGGCGCCGCCGCGATGCTGACCGGGCTGCCGCGGCGGCAGCGGTGCCCTTTTCTTTCGCTTATACACAGTGGCGCTGGGGGTGCTGCGAAACTACAGGTTGCTCAGCCATCTACCCAACAGCCGTTCTCTCTGCCTGTGAAGCAGCACTCGTGCCGCTCCTTGCTCTCGAGCATGCAGCCCATCATGCGTCAAAACAGTTGCAAGGTTCAGCTCATTCTCAGTGGTGCAGGCTTGTGCAAGCCGGGATGATCAAGGCTAGCCCAGTGCGATTGACTGCACCCTCAGCGCCGCTGCTGCTGCCTACTCACAGCGCTCCTCTGCCGCCGCTCCTGCCTCCTCCGCCGCTCCCGCCGCCGCCGCTGCCGCCTGCTTGCGCTGGAGGCACTCCTGCCGGTGCCCGCCCTCATTCCAGTGCCGGGTTTGACAGAACACAGAGCAATAGCGCGCCTGCAGGAGTAGGGCACATGAGGATGGGCGCATGCCTGTTTCAAGACAGCGGCATACATGCTGCCATACTGCCATGCTGCTGCCAGATCTGGTGGGCGGTGTGCCCCTACCTGCTCTACCCGGGGGTCCAAAGCATACCAGTGCACCTGCCAGGCAGCTCAATGCACGATATCAGCAGAGGCAACTGCGCACCCACCTGATGGCATGCGGCACATCGCTTGAAGCGCACACCTGCTGGCGCCTCCACCCCGCACCAGCTGCAGAGGTGCGGGGCGCGCCGGCTGGCACGCTTCGGCGTGGCTGGGGCTGCGGCTGAAGGGGAGGCGGCGTCTGCAGACTGGCTGCCGCCGCCGCTGTTGTCACTACTGCTGCCTGCTGTGCCTGCTGTGTTATGCCGACCCTGCTGCTGTGCCTGCTGTGCCTGCTGTGCCTGCTGTGCAGTGCTCAGCATGTCAAGCAGACGCTGCGTGCGCCGGCATAGTTCTGTGCTGCTGGGCTGGGCTCGTGCAACAGCTTCCAACGCAGGAACGGCCCCTTCGGCAAGCGCAGCTGCTTGCACCGCAGGAGCATCTGCCAGCATGACATCAAGAGCGTCGAGGGCGTGCAAAGCAGCATCCACTGCAGTTGGGCCGCCGCGCCGCAGCAGGCGCACCAGTGCTCGAAGGCCGCCGGCGTGTGCCACAGCCAGCCCCCGCACCTCGCTGCCGCGAGCAAGTTCGCTCAGCGTCCAGGCAGCTGGGCGCAGCGCTTCCCCAGATGCTATGCCACTTGACAGCAGAGACGCAATCAATTCAGCTGCTCCGCTTCGCAGCATGCTGCCGGTGGCCTGCGTTGCCCGCGCCAGGGTACAGAGCGCGAACACCATTGCCTCCCGAGTGTAGACGTCTGAAGTGCACCGCAGGGCTGCCACCAGTGCCGCTGCTGCGCCATGCTGCAACACAGCGGCTGCTGCCATCTGGCTGTTGTCCTGGCACAGCACTCCAAGAACCAAGGCAGCATAATGCTGCGCCCTGAAGTTGCTGCTCTCAAGCGCCCGCAGAAGAGCAGGCAGAGCCGCTGGGATGGCCGTCAGGGCTGCCTTCCACTCCGCCCTGTAGCTGCCATCACAATCACCCAGCTTCACAAGCGCCACAAGCGCCACCTCTGTGACTGCCTCGCTGCCGCTGCCGCTGACACTGCCGATAACTTCCAGCAGGGCTGGCAATCCGCCGGCCTCAATCACTGCCTCCTGGCTGGCAGGCATTTCAGCAAAGCCCCGCAGCGCTTGGACGGCATTCAGCTGCTAGCTGCGGCGGGTGCTGTGCAGCCGTGCCAGGATGCGACGCAGCTGTGCCGCTGTTGGAGGCATGGGACTGGTTTCTGCAGCAAACGAGTGAGGGACATCACAGTATAGGGGCCTCACCAGGCATGAATGAACCCAGACGCGGCGGCGGCGGCGCGGGCGACAGGGGCAGCGGGGCTGGCGCCTAGGCAGTCGAGCAGGCACCTGGCCGGCTCTGCAGCTGCATCCGCACCTTCTGTCGTCTGCTTGGGTTCTCTGGGCGCTGGGTTGACGGGTGCCGCACACGCTTGCACCAGCAGGCTGCCTCAGAGGGCTGCCCACCTCCCAGATAGTGCAGCAAGGTCAAGGGAGCGCAGCAGTGAGGTGGAGGGAAGCACCACCAGCTGCCCGCCGCCCATGCAGCGCTCGCCTGCCGGCGCGGCGCAGGGCAGGCTTAGCTGCGGTGTTCCCACATGTTGCTGTTGCTCAAGCATCTACCCTTCAGCCTCGATTCACTGCCACTGCCTACTGCGACAGCACTCCTGCCGCTTGTTGCTCTTTTGCATTCACTTGTCAGCCGCAACGTCTTCAAAACATGTGTTGCAGTTGCAACACTACTAGTAGCTCCGAGGATTGATTCGCAACCGTGCAGGCTTGTGCAAGCGGGAGCAGTCAAGCTCACGTGTACGCTTGGCTGCACCGTCACTCGCTGCACAGCATTCTGCTGCTGCTTACTACTCTGCTGCCGCTCCCGCCGTCGCCGCCGCCGCTGCTGCCTATTCCTCGTCCGGCCGCTGCCGCTGCAGGCACTCCTGCCGGTGCCCGCCCTCCTTCCAGTGCTGTGCTTGACAGGACACAGAGCAGTAGCGCGCCTGCAGGGGTGCGCACACGTGGGCGGGCAGGTGCGTGTTTCAATACCGCAGCATCAAGCTGCCGTGCTGCTGCCAGATTCGTTAAGCAGTTTGCACTCGCTCGCCTGCTCTACCAGGGCTGCGAATGCATACCAATGCACCTGCCAGGCAGCTCAAATCACCGGATTGCCCACCTGCTGGCAGGCGGCGCACTTCTTGAAGCGCATGCCTGCTGGCGCGTCCACCCCACACCAGCTGCAGAGGTGCGGGGCACGGCGGCGGGCACGGCGGGGGGTGGCTGGCGCTGCGGGGCAGGTGGCTGCCGCTGCCTGGCTGGCGCTGCTGGGGCTGTCGCTGCCACTGCCTGCTGTGCCCGCTGCGCTGAGCTGCGCCTGCTGCTGCGCCTGCTGCGCTGCACGCAGCGTGTCAAGCAGCTGCGGCGCCCAGCGGCTCACTTCTGGGCTGTCTTGGTGTGCTTGCAAGCAGGCCTCCAAGGCGGGGATGGCGCCTCCAGCGATCGCAGCAGCTTGCACCGAGGGGGCATCAGTCGCCATGATGCTGAGAGCCTGAGCCGCGGCCCTGGCTGCACTTTCGCCGCCGTGCTGCACCAGGTGCACCAGCGCTCGCAGACCGCCGCGGCGGGCCACCGCCAGCCCGCGCGCCTCGCTGCCGCGAGCGAGATCGGTGAGCATCCAAGCGGTCCGAACCTGCGCCTGCTCGTCTTCCGTGCGGCTCAGCATCAGGTGCACCAGCGCTTCAGCCACCCCATCTCGAAGCAAACTGCCGGCCACTTGAGTTGTGTGGACCAGGGAGCATAGCGCAAACGCCGCCGCCGGGACTCGCAAATCCCACGGGCCACGAACCGCTGCCGCCAGCAGTGGCCCCGCGCCGTGCTGCACCGCAGCTGCTGCCGTCTGGCTGTTTTCGTGGCAAAGCTCTCCCAGCATGTAGGCAGCTGCGTGCTGCGAGAACACACATCCGCCCCCAAGGTGCTGCACCAGAATGGGCACTGCTCCAGCAGCCAGCATGGCCGCTTCCCACTCCTCCGCCAGCGGGCTGTCATTGCCCCTGTTCAAATCCATCAGCACTGTGAGCGCCCTTCCTGCAGCTGTCTGGCTGCCGCTGCCGCTGCCGCAGCAGCTGCAGGTGGCGCTGCCGCTGCCGCTGCCGCTGCCGCTGCCGTTGCAGGCGCCGCCGCCGACAAACTGCAGCAAGGCTGCCACGCCCCCGGCAGCAATCACAGCCTGGCGTCCGGCTGGGGTCCTGGCAAAGTCCTCCAGAATTTGCAGCGAGTTCCGCTGCTCGGAGCGGCGGGTGCCGTTCAGGCGCACCAGGATGCGCCGCACTTGTGCTGCTGTTGGGGGCATGGATCCAGCTTCTGCAGCACTGAGAGTGAGGGGCATGCCAGTAAAGCTCAAGAAAAACGAGCGAGGGTGGAGCTGAGACCAGCGGCGGCACGGGCGGCGGCAGCGGCCGCTGGCGGCAGGCAGTCGAGCGGGCACCTTGCCGAATGGACAGTAAGGGAGGCGTCCTCCTGGCGTCTCCTGGTGGCTGCCGAGTCAAGCACGAGTCGTTATCCACACTTGCGCAAGCAGGCTGCCTCGGATGGACTGTCAAATGGTTGCAATGCCCCGAGAGAGAGCAGCAGTGGCACGGGGGGCAGCACAGCACTGCCCGCCGCCCATGCAGCGCTCGTGTGAGGCGCCGCGCCACCGGTCCGCTGCAATGCCCTTTAATTCACTGAACCTCCTCTCACACTGGCTCGTTATTGCCTCTCCGGTAGTGCATAGCAATGTTTGTGTTACACAGCGAGTGTAGCCCTGCCTGACCGAAAGCGGTGGTGCCGGCCGGATTCATGGGCCCAGCTGCCCGGCTGAGCGGCTTCGACTAGTGCACTCGCACGAGCAGCCGCAGCCCTAGTGCATGACCAGCACGATGCAGTCACAACCCTACTGCCCTACTGCATTAGCAGCCGCTGCTTCAGTGCATGAGCAGGCGGGCGGCACCCAGGCCTGCCGTCATCAGCGCCAGCATCAAACCCAGCACGTACCTGCGGCACGGGCAGTGCATTGCAGAGCAATTGATTATCACCAACACAAGGACTGCCTCTCATTGGAGTGCATCGGCGCAACTAGGTCCCACAGCACCCAAGCCGCCGCCAACTGCCGCGCCACATTGCCGCCTGCAGAAAGATGTTTCCAGGTGCCCGCCCCAGTCAAAACAGCTCACTTGACGGTGTCGTTCTTGCTCTGCTCCATCGCGGCCTTGAGCGAATTCACCTCCTTGTCCATCTGCGTGGAGCATAAAAACGTTGCAATACTTGGTACACCACAGGCAGTAGTACAAGTATGTATGTATGGCAAGTGGTCAGCTGTGTCTCATGGAGCGCGTCAGCAGAAGCCATAAGAATCGACAGGGTGGCACATTTGCATTGCCATAACCAGCGAGCCAGCCAGCTGATAGCGCAAGCCAGCCAGTTGACCGAGCAGAAAGCAAACTTGCCTTGATCTCCAACTCATTGGTCTTGTCCCGCAGCGACTGCAGCTCGTCCCGCATGCGCCCTTTCTCCAGGTTGAGGTCCAGGCGCTGCGAGGCGGTCAGCTTGTCGATTTCGTAGCTGCGGGCAAGGACAGGAGCAAACAGATGCGGGTTAGCTGCCGCCCATCTGCTCCGGCGTTTGACCGCGGCAGCGCGGCAAGCGTGCTTGTCAAACACATGCTGCGCAGCTGCTTTCTAATCCACTTCTTCCAAAACGCACAGCAAAACGTGTGCCGGCCAGCCGCTCCTAACAAGAAAGACTGATTGCCCCAGCACGCCGCAGCGCCTCACCGGATCTCGGAGCGGATCTTTTCTACGTTGGCCTGCAGCCGCTCCGTGTCGCGCGTAAAGGTGGCCGCCTGGGATGCAGCATAGAGCAAGGATGCAGGTGTAACGGGAAGCTGGTTGCCTGCTGACGGCGGCTGTGCGGGCGCTGCAGCTCCGTTTCTAGTGGCGCACGCCTGACTCCGGATTTTGAAAAGCACACACCTGCAGCTCCTGGCTCCTGAGCACCTCGGACCGGAAGCCCGAGTGCTTGGCCTCCTGCTCCAGAATGGACTGCAGGCAGAGGAAGCAGGGCGGGGCCAGGGATGAAGGGGGTAAGTCGAGAAAATGATGGGCAGCGACAACTGCCCCAGCAAGCGCAGCTGAGCGCAAAGAGCTGGCGGCTTGCAACGCAGGCCTAGTTGGTTCCGCACCACATGCAATGAAGCAACACCTCCTGGACAGGGCGCACCTTCTCCAGCGCCACCTTGCTAGCATAAAACTCCTCCAGCTTCTCCTTGTTCTGGCACAGAATGGTGGTCATGTGCTGCGTCAGCGCCTCCGCCTACGGTGTTTGAAAGGACGGGGAAGCGGTGCAGTGCGGGGGTCAGAGAAGGCGCGCTTGGGTCAAGCAAGAAGCCCATGGGTCAGGAGCAAAGCCAAGCACAGGAGGTGCGCCAGCCTGCAGCCACAGCGCCGCCCTCTCGCTGCTGCCAATATGCAGCCTGCAAAGCCAGCTGTGCTGCCACCGCAGCGCCGGCCCCCGCAGCAGCAGTTGCACACAGCACACCGTGCTGGCACCCCCTGCGCCGCGCGCTGTGCTGCTGCACTAAGCTGCCAGCTGCTGCTGCTTCGGCAATGTCCCACCTGCATGCGGGTGAGACCTAGCGCCTCCAGCTGCCGCGTCTGCAAGGGAGCGTGGTCAGGAATGAAAACAGAGGGTGGGTGATACTGACGCTTAGCACATGCGCAAATCCTTCTGACTGGCAGTATGCTCTCAGCAGTGACAGCCATGCTGCAGGTAGGATTGCCGGCTCGGCAGCCGGGTTTGGGTGCAGAGGATCAGCCCAGCCCAGCCCAACAGACCTACCCCAACCTTCTCCTGCCCCACCCACCGTGGTGAGCGTGTCAATCAGCAGCTGCCGATCAAACAGCGCCTGCTGCGAGGCCGGCACCGCCGGCGCCTGGCACCCAAAGTGAGGCTGCCCGAACATCGGCCCCGGCTGCTGCCCCTGCTGCTGCGGCGCCTGCCCTTGCTGCTGGCCCTGCTGGTGCGAAGGCGGCGGCAGTGCTGGGTGGTGGTGAGTCTGTCCGGGAGGCACTGAATCTGATGCGCTGCTGCTGCTGCTCCATCGCTGCCCAACACTGGCCGCTGCAGGCATGCCGCAATGCTGCTGCAGCCGTGCCGCTCGCGGGCCTGACGCAACGGCGGCAGCGGCAGCGCTCCAATACAGTCGGGCGGCGCTGGCTCCCGCTACTGCGGTGACTGCCAGCGCATCTGCCGCCAGCAGCATAGCCCCAGCTGACGAAGACAGTTGCTGCCGCCATGCCGGCTGCAGCGCCGCTGTGATGGAAGGGCCGCCTGCCGCGGCGCCGGCGGCAGCGGCAGCAGAGCCGCCGCCACTGCAGGCGCTGGAGAGGCGCGCGGCCACCGAGCGCAGGGGCATCTTGGAGCTGCCCATGGGGTGAATTTGCAGGACCTGGCGACGAGCGGGGGGCTGGGAAGCGGGAGGGAGGAGAGGGTGGAGGGAGGGTGCTCCGATTGGCGCGCTGGCCGGGGCAACCGGTTGCTGCGGGTGATCTGACACTGCCAGGCACGCTTGCACGCGGTATGGGGTTTCTGACCAATGACAGCTCGGCGCCCATGCAGAGGCTGGGTGGGGCCCGGCGTAGCCGCGCGTCCCAGACGCCGCCGGCATCGAATCTCATGCTCGTGAGGCAGACAGGCCGCGCAGCCATGCCCCCGGCGTGAAAGGGCTCCGCAAAAATGAAGCTGCTCGCGTTTCTGCTGCGCCAGCTGCAGCGCCTGCCGAGCCTGCTGCAGCGCGCGATCGCCGCTGGATCCGCTGCGCACACCCAGGCAGCACTGCTGGCGGCCAACGTCGTGGTTCTCAGCATAGGCGAGCGCTGGGACCCCTGCAGAGGGTCAGCCGGCCTTGTGGCGCTATTGGGTCGCGCCTGATCAGCGCCCAGATGGGCTGCGGCCTGCGAGGAAGAGGCGCGGACGTGTGGCGGTTCGGGCGGCGCTTCATCGGTGTGGCCGATTCTTCCACCCTGCTTCTGCTTCCCATCCCTCCTATGTGCCCTGCCCATGCAGTGTCGCGCAAGCTGAAGCGCGCCCAGTTTGCGGCCAATGTGCGGGTGGTGCAGCAGCTGGACCGTGAGGGGCTGGAGCTGCTGCTGCGCCACCAGCTGCCCTGCTGGGTCAAGGTGAGGGTTTTGGAGCGGGTTTTGGAGTGAGACAGGGGCCTGCAAGGCTCGAATGTCAACAGTACAATATGGCGCAGGGCAACACCCTCGGCATGCTGCAATCCATGGCATGCGTTGCTGCACTATGTCGGTCTATGCCCCGCCGCTGCGCAGCATGCCGCAGCGACCTGTTGCATTGCACGCTCCTGCGCGTGCATGCCCTGCTTGTTAAGCTATCAGCTCAATGTCGAAGCACCTGCCACCTGCCTCCCCCCTACTGCCGCAGTTTGCGGACTGGGAGCGGGGCGACCACCTGCAGTCGTTTGTGCAGCTGGCCTGGCCCACCTTCAACCGAATGATCTGCGGGTGGGTGTCGCTGCTGGGTAGGGGCCATGTTGCTGCTGGGTAGGGAATCTCTGCCGGTGCTCCGGCAGTGGATGCCGCTGCTGGATGGTCTCGCTCCCCTGCTCATACTGCTGAATGTTGCTGCATAGTACGACACAGCAGGCGCCCCACCACATGTTCTTGTTGTCTTGCCCCTGCAGCATCATCAAGCGGGAGGTTGAGGAGCGGCTGGGCACGCATGGCGAGTTTGGGCGCGTCTCCTTTGCGCGCCTCTCCTTTGGCAGGCAAGCAGCGGGTGTGGGGTGCCTGAAATGGTTTTTTTGTGCCATTAAAGTGCTCTGAGGGGAGCTGGGGAGCTGCTGGTGGGGTTATGTATGCCGCCATGCTGCTTCACCAGGCGCATGTCCTTAGTTCCGTGCGTGGAACCCTAAATAATGCGTGCATGTGCATGCCCACCTTGCCCGTGCAGGCAGCCGCCGTCGGTGACGGCTGTGAAGGGGGTGCCCATTCGCGATGATGATCAGCTCTCTATGGGTGCGCCCCTGCATTTTTTGGCGCATGCTGCCTGCTTAGTGTGAGCTGCCCACATCCGGCGGACCGGCTCGCTTCGGTGCTGCTACACTGTCGGGCCCCAACCCTTAGGACCCTCATTGTCTGTTTGCCATGCTTCCCTTGGCCACCCAACAGTGATCGACATCGAGGTTCGGTGGGCTGGCGAGCCAGACGTGGTGATGCAGCTGTCGGGCATCCCGGGCGCAGCGGTGGCCGTGCGTACCTGCCAGGTGCGCAGGTTGGGGCGGCTTGTTAGGTTGAAGGGTCAAAAGTTGGTGCTGGACGGTAGTGGCCGTGCGCACCTGCCAGGTAGGCTGGTTGGGGCGGCGAGTGGTGTTGGACGTCGCTGGCTTTGCTGCTGCGCCCGTGCAGCTGTTACCGCCGTTGCCGCCGCCGCAAAAGCTGCTGCTGCTGCCGGCGGTGAATGGCAGGCCCTGCTCAGCGGTGCAACGCCTTCGCCTTGCACCCGCCCCTGCTGCCACGTGTCGGCCATGCCGCGGGTGGTGCTGTCTGTCGTAGAAGACCAATATCGACCAACTATAACCTGCCCATCTGCCCTCTCCTCTTGCCAGGTGTCGGGCATGCTGCGGGTGGTGCTGTCCCCTATTGAAGAGGAGCTGCCATTCGTGACGGGCATCACGCTGAGCCTGCTGGAGCGGCCCTATCTAGACTTTGACGTTCGGTGAGTCCCCTTGCAACCAATCGATCCAAACATGCTAGTATCTGGCGTTGTTGGAATGGCACGTTGCGACGTTAGTCGCCCAGCATGCCCCATGCTGGGTGCACTCCTGTTCAATTTCTGTGCAGCATGCTGGGCGGCGGTGCACCGAGCCTGCCTGCCCTGCCGTGCTGCTGCTGTTGCTGCTGCTGCTGCCGCTCGTGCCCTGCCAAAAAGGCAGCTGAGCTGTGATCACTTACCGTTCCTGTTGCAGCGTGCTGGGCGGTGACGTCATGAGCCTGCCGGCGCTGGGGTCCTGGCTGCGCGCCTCGGTGGCCGGCATCATCCAGGAGCGGTGAGATGTTTGAAACCTCTGAATGTGAATTTGCGGCACCTTGCCTGGCATGCTTCATGGTGTGCTTGGCAAGTCAATGCCAAATCGCTCACCACCAACCCATCACACCCGTCACCCTCCCCCATAATGTGCAGCATGGTGTGGCCGGAGAACCTGGGTTGGCGGTGGGGCCCCAGCTGGGACCGGCAGCGAGCGGCTGCCGCTTCTGGTGGCCGCGCCCTGCTGGCTGAGGAGCAGCGGCGGCGGCGCCAGCTGCCGCCGCCCCTGGGCGTGCTGCTGGTGGAGGTGGTGGGGGCTGAGCTGGAGCCCCGGTGAGCTCTTTTGTTGCAGTTGAGGCTGCTGTGGGGTGCTTGGCAGCTGGCGGTTGGCGGCAGGGGCGGGAGGGCGGGAGGGCTGTTTGGGCAGGTAGCGCTGCAAGGGCACGCATTGCGTCTCGCACTGTTCTTGTGCACAACACTTGCAACCAACCCCTCCTTCACCCCACAGGCGCTCCACCTTTTTGGGCCGCCTCAAGCCCGTCAGCAGCCGCGTCTCCCTGCTGCTGCCCGCTGCACCCGCGCTGTTCAGCGAAGGCATGGGCGGCCACGCCATCAGCGCGGGCGCAGCGGCGGCGCGGGCGGTGCTGCAGAAAGGGCTCACCTCTGTTCAGGTTGGTGGCAAATTTGACAGCAATGAGTCGTTGCCGGAGAGACGGTTGCGAGTTGCATGGAGGGCGTCATAGCGGGCTCGCCTGCTGCTGCTGCTGCCTCTCACCTTGCATCTTATGTGCCACACTCGCCGCGACTTGCATTTTGGAGCAGCTGTCCGACCAAGTGCCCGCCTTAATCCCTGTGCACACCACTGCCGCCGCCGCTGCTGCCGCAGGACCAGACGTGCCGGCCGGGATGGCAGCAGACGTTCGCGTTTGTGGTCAGCAGCCGCCACCAGGTGGGGTGTTGCATTCAGCACAACCCGCACAGTGACAGTCAGCGGTGCATGGCGACAGGGCACTTGGCAACTGCGTGCAGATTAAAGCAGAGTGTCGCCTCAGTCAATGCATAGCGGGATGCTACATGGTTCCTTGCCGCATTGTGGTTGCTGCCTTCTCACTGGGACCACCACGCCAGCAGAAATGCGACGGTTACCATTCCCAGCTGCAATACAGCTGATCTGCTCCCTGCTGCCCACGCTTTTCAACGTGGCTGCGCAAGTGCTGCACCTGCTGCTGTCCCACAAGTGTCTGCTGGCAGATAGAGCTGGAAATGCAATGTATTTGTCCCATCCTGCCATGCCACCCTGGCTGCGCAGGTGCTGCACCTGCTGCTGTCCCACAAGCGCGGCGGCGTGCTGGCAAAGGGCATGGTGCAAGCCCTGGGGGCCGACGTGCCGCTGGGCAGCACCGAAATTGCAGGTACAGGGGCTGCCCGCTGCTGCCTGGTTGGCTTGCAAAAGGAATGGTGGAGGTTTTGAGGGCAGATGTGCCGCTGGGTAGCACCGAGATTGCAGGTAAAGGGGCTGCCCGCTGCTGCCTGGTTGGCTTGCAAAGGGAGTGGTGCAGGTTTTTGGGGGCGGACGTGCCGCTGGGCAGTGTTGAGATTGCAGGTATGTGTTAAGGCCTCGTGCCAGCTCTGTATGCAGCCTGCAACGCGCATGGCGCGGCAGCCGCAGCAACGTGCCCTCGCTTTCCAAGCCGGTGTTCCTTGCTCTTCGCTCGTTCGCAGTGGCCGACATTCTGGGGGAGGCGGCGGCGCAGGAGGAGTGGACGGTGCAGCAGATGCTGCTGGAAGCAGCCAAGCTGGAAGTGCAGGTATTAAACGATTTGCCGACTTACAGTGGAAATGAAGCTTGGCACAAATGAGTGGCAGGGTGACCAAGACGGCAGCAGTGCTCTTGAATAAGAGGCTCTCACCCTTTGCACCCTGCCGACGCGCCAGTTGGCAACATGCAGCACTACCACCACCCAACGCCCACCCTTCACCTTGCCTGCCCTCCCCACAGCGAGCCGCGGCCGCCGGCGACGGCGGCTCAGGCGCCAACACGCCCAGCGGTTACGCTTCGGCCGATGACGATGCATTCAGCTATGTGTCAGCCAGCCCTAGCAGCGTTCGCAGCGGCAGCTTGGGGCTGGCTTTTGCTGCGGCAGCGGTGCAGGCGGCGACTGCTGCTGCGTCTGATGAAGATGAGGCGTCTAGCGGTGGCGGGCGCTGGGTTCGGGTCGACTCCCGGCGGCAGAGGGCGTCCTCAGTTGGGGCAGGTCCTAGCCAGGCGCGGCCGCAGCACTGGTCGCACCGGCAGGGCACGCCGCCGCCTCAGACAATGAGCAGATATCTGGAGCAGCAGAGCAGCGGCCTTGGTCAGATTGCGCAGGGCGGCGGCAGCGCCAGCCGGACGCAGCGGCGCGGCGAGGAGTCCTGGCGGCGGCATGGGCAGCATGCACAGCACGCACAGCATGCAGCGCAGCGTGACATGCTGACGCCGCCGCCGCCGGCTCGCCTGGCCTCCTGGCGGCGGTCTGCCACGCGCAGCCCCAGCCCAGACAGGTGCGTTGGCGATTCGGAGATTGCAGGGAGAGAAGAGCTGCACAATGCACAACATGACGCCGCCTTACAACTTCTGCTGCTCCTTTGCTGTCCAGCGCTGGTGTGCTGCTGCTCTCACACCTGTATGTTGTTCCTCCCACAGGCGAGGCATGACCGCGCTGCTCGACCCCGCGGCGCTCATGCAGCTGCAGATGGCGCAGCGCAAGCCGGAGGTCCGCTGGCTGGCAGGTGCGGCTGGAAGTTGTGGCTTTTTCCAGAACAACCGGGAGAGAACAGTGTTGCACTCCAACATACATGCCAAGGGTGGTTTGGCTGTAAAGGGTCGCGGCAAGCGCCTCTGCCTTCAATCCTCACCCCTTTCAAACCAGCTTGCAATTTTCCAAACCAACTTGCAAACCCCTTGCAGGGGAGGGGCTGTGGATGGGCGTGGCCATTGCATCCGCCTTTATCCCCAGTCCTGCACACCAGCTTGCGAACCCTCAAACCAAGCTCATTGTCCTCGTTGCAGAGGAGGGGCTGTGGGTGGACGTGGCCAGCGCTTCCGCCTTCACTCTGGCGGGCCTGCTGGCGCAGGCGGCGGGAGAGGACGCTGTGCCTAGCGAGCACGGGCGGCAGCCGGGTGAGCATGCTGGCCCTGCTATGCATGCTATGCCTGCCAAGGATGCTGGGCATGATGAGACGCTGTGCCTGGCGAGCACGAGCGGCAGCCAGACGATTGACTTATCAGTTGTGCTCCCACCCCATCTGCGCAGACTCGCCGCGCAGCGTGGGCAGCGAGGAGGACGACGGCGGCTGGGTGGGACGCCTGCGCTCCTACATCCTGGGTCGGGGCGAAGGGGAGGGCGAGGAAGGCGACGAGTTTGCGCCCAGCCAGGTGCGTGGTTGCGGCTGGCATGGCACGTGCATGCTGCGCCTGAGATGGCATGTGGATGTGCATGCTGCCGTTGTGATGGCGGTTGGGCAGTGGTTGACATCCACCCGCATCCACCCGCAGCCGCTGACTTTCCTTCTAGGCTAACAAATGCCCAGGTCTCCATTCCCAGTGGTTCCTTTGCCTGCCCCGCTCCGCACCCTGCAGGCGCCGCTGGCCGGCAAGCTGCAGCTGCGGCTGAGCTGGCAACCGGTTGAGGAGGAGGCGGCACCTGCTACCCTGCTCAGCCCACGGGACCGGCCGCAGGACGAGCAGCAGCAGGCACAGCAGGCAGGGCAACAGCAGGCGCAGCAGCAGCCTGGGCAGCAGCAGCCAAGCCAGCAAAGGCAGCGGCAGGGCGGTGCTGAGGATCAATTGTCGCCCGCCCCTTCGGCTCGCAGCAGCCTGCAGCTGCCTGCGTCGGCCCGCAGCAGCCTGCAGCAGTCGGCGCCGGCGCGCGGTGCGGCAGGCGAGGCCGACCAACAGCAGCAGCAGCAGCAGTCGGGCCAGCCGCAGGGGCAGGGCGGGACCCTGGGCAGTGCTGCGGGGTCGGTGGTCAATTTGGTGGCCGCTTCGGCAGCAGCGGCAGCGGATGCGGTGCCTCAGAGAGGCGTGCTGGCGGTGCGAGTTGCCCACACCAAGCTGGACTATGCCACAGGTGGGGGCTAATTTTAGGGCGGGGGTTCGGAAGCTGTTTGGATGCTCAATGTGAGTTTTCGCGGGCTTTTGGAAACGGGTTGTTCCTGGGATGTGCAAGGCATCAGAAGGGCAGGAGGGGAAACAATGGCATGTGGTATTGTTGCAAAGCAATGGACAGCGCTGCGCGTTCGCCCCTCCTCACCCCTCGCCATCTCCTGCCCCCACCTTCTGCAGACCTGTCTTACCCAGTGCTGGCCGTGAGCATCGACAAGCGGCCCGCCTTTGTGGCGGCCGCGGCAGCAGATGCAGCAGCCGCTGTGATAGGCGCATCCCCAGCTAAGCCCTCGCTGGCCGCGGCCGCCGCAGCCGCAGCAGCAGCGGCAGCGGCAGCAGCAGCTTCGGCCGCCAACTCAGCGGCAGGCAGCCCGGCGGGAGGCGCATCCAAGACGCCAGCCAGCTCCCTGCCTAAAACCCCCGCACCAAGCTCAGCCAGCATTGCTTCGCTGGCGGCCGCTGCCGAGGCGGGCGCAGCAGCAGGCACGGCAGCGGTGGCAGCGGCGGCAGCGGCGGCGGCGGCGCAGCAGCAGCGGTGGATCAGTATGGAGAGCACGCCCGGCAGCCGCATGGGGCTGCTGCACTGGGGCCAGGTGTTTTACATCCCCACCCAGCTGTCGGAGCAGGACTGCCAGGTGGGCTTTTGTCTGATGGCGTGAGGCCGGCTGGGTGGGTGTGGGAGAGACGGGCTGCGTGGGTGGGGGGCTGCTCCTGGTGAACAATCCAAGTGGCAGCATCTTGGTTTTCACAAAATGTTCGGCGCACAGCCATCTTGCACTTCAATCGCTTTCCATCAGCTTGCTAAGCTGCACTTCTCACCTCTTGCAAAACCTACTGCCACACAGGAGGGCCGAGTGGTGGTTGAGCTGGGAGAGGTGGCCTCCGCCACGCGCTTCAACCTCTTTGGCCCCGCACTCTACAGCCTGGATGCCCAGGACTCTTTTGGCGACGATGTCAAGGTGCAAAACTTGTGGCTGCAGCCTGCAAGCTGGCTGCTGCTGCTGAGCAGTGGTTGGAGGCCACACTCCATCTGCTGGCCCTACAATGCACTCTTACAGCCCACCAGCGCCCTGCCACCGCCGTTGCCCTAACACCCTGCGTTCCACATCAATTCACACCCCACACACACAGGTGGCGGCCAGCGCTGCCATCCCACTCAGAGGCCTGCTGGGCCAGCGGCGGCTGTCGGGCGCGTGGCGGCTCAAAGAGGCTACCGCCGGGGTGGTGGAGGCCGACCGACTTGACCTGGGCAGGGCCACGGTGCAGCTGGCCTGGTGCGCTGTGTAGGCAGGGTTGGCACGGCTGATGCGGCCTGCATGCCGCACAGCGCATCCTGGTTGGCTGTGCACGGTGCATGCGTGCAGTGACATTTGGGAGCGCGCTGTGGTGTCGCTCTGCTGTGCAGGGTGCCTTCGCAGGCCTGTGCCTGCAGTTGCATGGTGCATGCACATGCACAGGCTGCTGGTGTGAGCTCTTGAATGTCGCCTTGCCTACCACTGCAGGTTCCCGCTGCAGCAGCCGGCACGTGCGCAGCAGCAGGGGCCCGAGGGAGCGGGCGGCAGCGGAGCCGAGGAGCAGGAGGGGGCTGAGGTGTCAGCCGCCACGCCGACCGGCTGACCTGACTTGAGCCAGTTGAGCCTGCGTTGCATCAAACACAGCATCAGTAGCTGAGCGCTGCAGTACCATCTCTGTCGAATCTGTGAAAAAAACATACAACCTGCGAGGCCAGGCCAGCAATGCGCAGGGGACCGTTTTTCCCGCCAGTGCAAATTGCTGGCACAGCGGCAGAGACGGGGCAGATCCGACAGGCGGCAGAGGCGGCTGTGCTGCTGTGCAGCAGGCTGTTGCAAAACAGCTTGATTCCAGGCAGGCAATACATGTACAAGCAAGGCTAATCTTTGGATCTCTGCAGGCAGGCCGCCTGGGGGAGATGTGCCCTAAGTGCCGGGCCTTGCAAGCGGCGGTCTCGCTGGGGCGGGCTGGGCAGGGGCTGGGCAGGGGGCGGTATGAGCTCGCAGGGCGGCTCGGAGCTGACCTATTCCGATTCAGGAGCACTTAAGGGAGCCGTAGGGAGGCTGGGAGGCGGGCCATGCCTGGCACCTGCATTCTCAACCCTCAGGTAGCTGGCCCAAGAGGCTGCAGCACGGCCTCCCAGGCGCTTCTTTCGCCTCGCCGCAGCTCTCCAGCGAATCAGGTACCAGCAAATGCTTGGCAGCCCCCCAGGGGCCGTGGAGGCGGACGGGGAGCTGCCGCCGGCCTTGCGGCTCCAGTCGGCGCCTCCCTACGCCCTCCACCCGCGCCCCACAGGTGATCGGGGTGATGCCCAGAGCTGGTTGGCGCGCCCAGCTGCCGCTGGGAAGCCGGGGCGCAAGACCCCCACTGTGCTCAGGGGTTCTCACCTCCCTCCCACGCCTGCAGGCGCCGTGTATTATCCCGTGGGGTTTGTCTACCCGGGCTTCTACATGGCGCAGGGCGGCGCAGACCCGCGGGCAGCAGAGGCCGACGACGGCAGCGGCGGCCTGGGCGGCGGCCTGGCCATGGGCTCCGGCCAGCAGCTCAATGGCCTGGGCCGGCCGCCGCACACCATAGACGCGCTCAAGGCGCGGGTGATGGATGCGGGGCCCGGAGAGGTCAAGGCCCTCATCGCCGCCTCGCGCCTGCCGCTGCGGTGAGCACCGGCGGCAGGCGGGATGACATGGCGCAACTGCCCGGCGGCGCTGGAACAGCCAGCTTGCTCTTTTGACCATGCTGGATTCTCGAAGGGCGCTGCGCCCGGGTGCCAGCCTAGCACTGAAAGCTGCTGCCCCTCCTGACCGCCCAACTTGCAGAGCCGCCGCGTTCACCTCGCTCATACAGATGGTGAGCATCAGCGGCGGTTGGGCAGCTACCGCAGCAGTCGGCTCGCCGTCTCAGCTTGCAGTTTATTGCCCATGCAGTGCACGGCAGCAGCGGCTTGTCTGGTATGCGATGCCTTCTTCTCTTCTTGGCCTTCCCGCGCCTGCTGCCGTGGCATGGAACCAGGCGGCGGCTGCCGGCTGGTGCGTTGGGGTGGCAGCCGACACCCACCTGTTGATGCCGCCAAAGCGCCCGCTGCTTTACCCTCTCGCAGGCCGCCAAGGCAAAGCAGCCACACAAGGCAGTGGAACTGTTCGAGGCAATGGGCGCTTCGGGCGTGCAGGTGCGGCTGGTGGCTGGCTGGCTGGCGGTCGGCTGGCTTTTTGGCGCCAAGTGCAGGGCAGTGCACCAGTGCACCTCCCTGTGTTGCTAGGAGGCCTGTGCTGCCTTTAGCTTTGGCATTGTAGCATGCTGAGCGCACGTTGTGTCTTCCCTACGTTCCATGTTGTGCAGCCCAACACCTTTAGCTACTCGGCGCTGATCAGCGCCCTGGCGCGGGCGGGGCTGTGGCGGGGGCGTCTAACTGCGAGAAAATCGGTCATTCCTGCACAAACATTCCTCTGCTGCCCGCGCCTGCTGCACTCGGTGCAAGCTGCTGCTGCTGCGCTGCAAATCTGCTGTCGCTGCCGGTGTCCCGCCTGCTCGTCTTCCTGGCCGCTGCTTGTGCGTGAACTGGTGCACCCGCATGATCTTCCTCCTGAGGCGAGCCAGAGTTGTGCGGGCAACCCATCTTCACTGTCTGCACCCATGCCCTGCACCTCAATACTGCACATTTCTGCTGCTGCTGCTGCTGCTGCTGCTGCTGCTGCTGCTGCTGCTGCTGCTGCTGC